>Ga0268296_1024_pt1 | contig 182103 bp, 154 predicted proteins | sample MetYM1_FD_191345 | JGI IMG/M metagenome (GOLD analysis project Ga0268296, IMG submission 191345) | Soil microbial communities from Anza Borrego Desert, Southern California, United States - Methylocaldum Y-M1 | ecosystem: Environmental > Terrestrial > Soil > Desert | place: USA: California... | reverse complement strand
GTGAAGTCAGCATCGTGAGTCATCAGTGCGTCCACCTCAAGAGTGCGCGGACACCCCATGCGTCCGCTCGCACCAGTGTCGCCTGAGTCTTTCAACCCGTCGAGACGGTGCTCGGCGGACGCTTACGAAACGCCCGCTCGAACTCCTCCCTGAGTTCGTACTCGCGGTCGTGGTAGATCGGCGAGAAATGGAACGGCACGGGAAACTTGACCCCGGCGCGTTGAGCCAGGCTGCCTGCTTGGCGGGCGGTCAGGTGGTATTTCTGCGCGGCACGCTCGACGAGTTCTTCGCCGAAGACCGCTTCGATGAAGAACTCGTCGGCGCCCTTGGCCAGTTGAACGATGCGCTCGGCATTGGCGTCGTGATAGACGGCATCGGTCACGTAAGCAATTTTCTGTCCGGTCGAGATGTGGGCGATGGTTCCGGCCAGATAGTCCAGGCGGAACGCAATTTCGCCCCGTCCGCGCCGCCGGGCGGTGATCGGCGTATCGCCGGGCAATCCGTCGAGCACCGAGCGCTTGAAACTTTGAAGCCAGGGTCCTGGCTCGAGATCCAGATCGTCGAGGCGGTTCTTCCAGATATTGACGTGCAGCTTTTCCTGGAGCGCAAAAGCGAGACACGGGATCTTATGATCCAACAGGCCAAACCGGACGGTGTGGTTCTCCTCATCGAGCAAAACGCCGTCGCTGATAGTCCATTCGTGCTCATTTTCGCGGCGAAATTCGGCCCGACAGCGGAAACGGGCGCTTCGCGCCTCGGTTTCGCTCAAGACCTCGGTCGCATCCAAGGTAAAATCGGTGTCGTAGTTTTCCACCAGATTCCAGGTATAACCCGCGAGCTTGGCTTCCACCTGGCCAAGAAAACCGGCCGGCCCGAACAACCGGATGCGGATTTCCCGCCCTAGGCACAGGCGCAGCAACCAATCGAAACCGAAGAAGTGATCCATGTGAGCATGGGAAACAAAGACATCCCGAACCCTGAGGATTTTCCGCGTCGCCAGATTTCGCAAATCGCCCAGATCGAACAGCAGAGCACGCTTCTCGAACAGAAAATCGACATAAACCGCCGGATCGCCGAACACGTCGTTCACCAGCGCGGGATGAAACACCGGTTTCATGGAAGTCTCTCTGTTAAAGCTTTAAAGCCGGCTACGGTATGATGGGTTTGGGGCACGATATTAGACTCACCGGTTCGATCTTTCTCATCCATGTATCTCATCGAAAAAGGTTCGGAAGCCAGCTTCACCGTCAACCATTCGCGCTTCATCGGCTACGCCCTGCCCTGCGCCGACGAGTCGCAGCTGCGGTCGCGGCTGTACGAAATCGCATCGGCTCATCCGATGGCGCACCATCTCGCCTTCGCCTATCGGATCAAGACCGAGAACGGCATCATCGCCCATTTCAACGACGCCGGAGAGCCGAGCGGAACGGCCGGAAAGCCGATACTCGCGCATATGTCCGGCTTCGATGTCATCAATGCCCTGGTCGCGGTCGTTCGTTATTTCGGCGGCATCAAGCTGGGAGCCGGCGGGTTGGTCCGCGCCTATGGCGGCACGGCCAAACTTGCCCTGGAGAAAGCCTCCCTCGTGCCCTATGTTGAATATGCCGAACTCAAATTGAGGATCGATTATCCAAAACTTCAGCCGCTCGCTTATCATGTCGAGAAAGCCGGAGGAAAGATCGTCTCGCGCACATTCGGCGAAAAGATCGACGTGGTCGTGCGTTTGCCGGCTTCCGAAGCGCCTGCCATTGATCGGCAGTTTAATGATTCGTAATTTTCAGTGAGACAACGGCATTGTCACCCGACGCTCTGCTCGACCTTTTGGATGCACCGGACACCGTCATTGCCGTAGTAGGCGCGACGGACGACGAACGAAAATTCGGCCATGCCATCTATCGCGATCTGAAAGGCAAAGGATACAAAGTTTATGCGGTCAACCCGAATCGCGCGTCGGTGGATGGCGATCCCGCTTATCCGGATCTTGCGCGACTTCCCGGCACACCGACCCTGGTCAATTTCGTCATACCGCCCGAGGCTACCTTGTCCGTCCTGAAGCAATGTCTCGAACTCGGTCTAAGGAACGTGTGGCTGCAACCCGGAGCGGAGAATGCCGAAGTCCTGAATTTCCTGGCCTCCAACGACTTCAGCTATCTGGCCAACACTTGCATCATGATCAAGAGCCGCATCAAACGTTAAAGCCAGAAGGCTCTTACTTCATCTCGACGAGTTTTCCGGAGTTACAGGATCAGCCCACGGTTCTTAGTAAATTTCCCTAGAGACTGGGAAACTGCCGTGTGTTAACAATGACTTTCCCGGTCGCGCCGGGAACATGGAACGAACTTTGGTGCAAAGGAGGCACGCCATGCGCTCGAAATTTCTAATCGGCTTACTTTTAGGCGCATTTATCTCATTGCTCGGCCTGAATCCGGCCCTTGCCGCGGACCGACCCATAGGGATCGCCGCGTACGTTAAGGCAGAATTCCAAAACGGCACCACGAAAGGCGATGTCATAGAGATCGTCAGAGAGGCGGCCGGACGGGAAGGGAACGATAACGGCCAGTCGGGCGCCGGCAAGCGCCGGAATAACGAAAAAGGAATGTCCGGCACGGGCAAACGCAAGAATGGCGAACGAGGCACGCCGGAATCGGGCCAACGCCGAGGCACCGAGAGCGGAACCTCTGAACCGAGCCAACGCAAAACTCCCCAACGTCCGACACCGGGTTCCGAGGAACCATCGATGCCCGAAGAAATGCCCGAACCCGAAACCGGGAGCGGCGATTTTGAGTAAGCGCACCAGCCCTTGATTCCTGCCGTATTCCTTTCTCGTCCGAGAAAAACGGCAACCGAGGGGCCCCCAATGATCGTGGAGCATAGGTATGGCCTGTGCCACGCCCGCTGATACGGCGATTTAGCCGTCCGAACATTTTTCACGGAGGAAAAAGCAATGTATTCCAAAATTTTGCTTTGTCTGCTTGCCGGCATAACTACGCAAACACTGAGTCCGGCTGCGGCCGCAGAACGATCCGGAGACAGCGCCGCATATTATGCGCAGTCGCAAACCGAAACCGGCGAAAGTAGCGGAGGCGGTCAACCCTATCCCGGCGGTACCGGAATGACCGGAACCGAAGGAAAAGGCAAGGCCGAAACGGAGGGTATGGAAAGCCATGTCAAGGAAGCGATGAAGCACGCAAAAGCCGCTGCCGACAGCGGCAAGAAGGGCGATGCTGGAGGCGTAGGCAAACACGCCGAAGCCGCAAAACCCCATGTCGAGGCCGCCATGCAGCAAAATCCCAATGAGCATCTGACCGCTGCGATGAAAAGTCTGGACAGCGCTATTCAGCACAGCCAAATGGGCCACGCCGATATGGCAGGGCAGGCCGCTGAGGAAGCGGTTACCCATCTCAAACAGGCCAAAAAATAGTTTTCATGCTGTCGCGACAAAACGGCAGACCGGATGGCATTCCATTCGTGGCTGCCGTTTTTCGCACTAACGATGGACTTGAAATTGGCGTCGTGATATTTGTAACTCGCCCCATATTGGGGCATTCAAGAAGAACAACCCTTTAACGGAGAAATGGTTATGCGTGGAAAAATCTTGTCCGGATTACTCGCCGGCCTGTTCACAATGTCGCTAGGTTTCACCGCCGTTGCCGCCGAAGATCACAAAGGGGAAGCGATGAAACATGCCCAAGCCGCCGTCGATAGCGGCAAAAAGGGCGATGCCAAAGGTGTGGCCGAGCACGCGGAAGCCGCGAAAACTCACGCCACGGCGGCGAATCAAGCAAACCCCAATCCGCACTTGGATGCGGCAATCAAAAGCCTGGACGGCGCGATCGAACACGGCAAGATGGGGCATGCCGACATAGCCGGAAAAGCGGCCGAAGAAGCGATGACCCATCTCAATGCCGTAAAACAGTAACAGCCACGCTTTCGTACTTTAAAGGAGCGGCAGCTATTTTCACTGCCGCTCCTTTTTTGCCCGATTGCTCCCGCCAACAACGCGGATTTTCTTCGATGATTCGACCTCTGATTCCAAGGTCGCTTTCGATAAAATATTGATTTTTGTAGGTTATTCGGTGGGTTACGCGGAGCCTGTCCCGAGCGGAGACTAGGGGCTAACCCGCCATCGATGGGTTTCGCTTCGCTCTACCCATCCTACGATGAATATTCACTCGAATGCCGAATGGAATAAACTCGACGTTTATTCATTCAGGCCGCTCAAAACCTCGTCGGATGTCAGTCGCCATTGGTCGCACTAAACTAAATTGCGAGAGCTCGATCCAAGCAAGATAGAAGACTCCGAGGCGGACACCGAACGATTATGAGTATTAACATCTGCCGTCACGGAACTGTTGATTGCCTCTCGTTGGCGATATTGTGGGTATTTAATATCGAAAAATCCTTCTTAGGCTCAAGGGATTCCTGAACGCTTCATCGGATGTTCATCCCGAAAATAGAAACCGAACCCCTTGCTTATTTTCACCCTATTCGGCCCTGGAATGATGAAAGTTATCGATCCCGAAGATTTACGTTCTGGAGTCGCTGACTTAATCTAAGTCTCTTTAGACGGAAGGGGTGACTTTTCCGCGCTAGGAGTCTTATAACGGTTGACTAGCAAACAGAAGACCAGCAGTGCAAGACAATAAATTGACGACCAAATATACCCTGCGTGCTCGCATCAGAGAATTCAAGATTCCGCCCGTTCACGAAGGCTTGGTGTTGGGGCGCCGCGCTACCATAGGCTGCAAAGCCATTCGAAAATCCCTGGAACTTTTAATGACTTATCCGTTCGCTCACCTCGAATTGGAGGACGAGGTCATCAGCGACATTCTGGTACGCGAAGCGGTTCTGCGGCGTGTCCCCAAGGAACAACTCATCGAATTCGTGCTCCAGCGAATCAAGCCCTTCATGGACGACACCGAAATTCTTCACCTCGATGTCGAAACGGAATTGCACCTGGAGGAAACGTTTTAGTGCAACCGACCATCCTGGACGCTTTGGCGGACGGGCTGATCAAAGTCACTGACGAAGAACGCCCCAGACTCGGCCCAACTTCTACGCCGGCCCTCTTCGCCGTCTTTTCCTCCGGAAACGACCGTTTTCTGGGCTTTGTAACCAGTGAAGAAATCGCCCAATCGCCTCACCGAATCTTTGCCGATCTACTCCCGAGAACGATACCGCCGGCCATCGGACGGGATACATCCATCGTCGCGGCGCTCGCTCTCATGGAACGGGAGAACCACTGGATCTTGCCGGTTACGGACGATAGCGGCGCCTTCGTCGGAGCGGTTACCCGTCCGCGTTTGCTCGAGTTGCTGCTCGATCACTATCAAAAGCTGTCGGCCGAACTCGAAGAGGAGCAGCGGCAGCTTCGCCTGTGGTCGACGCGGCTCGGCGAACTGAATCAGGCGTCCCGCACGCTGATGGCTTTGATGGCCCATGTCGAAGGAGAGGAAAACATGGCGCAAAGCGGCATCAACGTGCTGGCGACTCTGCTGCGCGCACGGTACGGCGCCGTCGGGATTATTGACGAAAACGGAAAGCTGGACGGCTTTTTCGTCACCGGCGTCAGCCAGGAACAGATCGAACGAATCGGCCGCTGGCCGGAAGGGAAAGGACTGCTCGGCGTAGTGGTTCAAACAAACCAGTCGTTGCGGCTCGACGACCTGACCCGTGATCCGCGATCGGCGGGATTTCCGCCCGGCCATCCGCCGATGAAGAGCCTTCTCGCGGTGCCGATCGCCGACGATGGCAAGGTGTACGGCCGCGTTTATCTCTGTGACAAACTCAACGGGGAGCCCTTTTCCGAGGAGGACGAGGTTTTGGCCACCACTTTCGCGCATAGCCTGGCACTCGCTCTGATCCAGTCGCGCGAGCAAACGCAAAGGCGTAAAGCCGAGCAGGAAACCCGGCGGTTGCTGAATGAAAACCGCCAGCTGACCCGAAAATTGCTCAAGGCCCAGGAAGAGGAGCGCAAGAGAGTAGCGCGCGAACTGCACGACGAGCTTGGGCAATATTTGACTGCCATGCAGGCGGACCTCGCGATGATGTCCTCGCTCAGCGAACGAAGCCACCCGGAGATCCATCACAGCGCTCAAACCGTCGAAGCCTTGCTGATCCGCTTTCATGACACCGTCCGCAGCCTGATCGAGAATCTGCGTCCGCCCTTGCTCGATCAACTGGGACTGGCCGAAGCCCTCGAAGAATTAGTCAACGAATACCGATCGCATTATCGCGACATCAGTTGGAAACTGACCATCATCGGCGATCTCGGCGTCCTGGATGAAACGCTTAAGATTACGGTGTATCGAATCGTCCAGGAGTGCATGAATAACATCGGCAGGCATGCCCGGGCGACGCAAGCCGAAGTCATGGTCTGCGAGAGTATCGCGTGCCAGGGAGAATCGTGTCAGCGGCATTTTGGACCTGTGCCCGGCGAGTCGGCTTCCGTCCGCCTGTTGATCAAGGACAATGGCGTCGGTTTATCGTCCCGGGAAACGAAGCGGGGACTGGGATTGATGGGCGTCCGCGAACGGGTCGAGGCGCTTGGAGGACTCTTCAGCCTGGAGAGCCAGAGCGGACAGGGAACCTGCGTAGCGATCGAAATTCCTAGCCAAGCCAGACCATGATCTCCGTACTGCTAGTCGACGATCATCCGGTAGTGCGCAGCGGCTACCGGCGCCTATTGGAGCAAGCGCCCGATATCACCGTCCTGGCCGAAGCGGCAGACGGGGAAGAGGCCTATCAGGCCTATCTGAAACACCAGCCGGACATCGTCGTCATGGACGTGGCCCTTCCCGGCATCAGCGGACTCGAAGCAGCCCGCAAGATCCTGAAACGCGATTCCCGGGCGCGAGTTCTGATGTTTTCCGCTTATGAAAGCGAAGTGCTCATCGAGCGCGCGCGGGAAACCGGCGTCCGGGGGTATATCGGCAAGCGGAGCGCGGCCAAATTGATCGTGGAAGCGACACGGATCGTCTTCAGCGGCGACTTTTTCTTCGACAAACATCTGAAACGAGCCGCGTCGACTCAATCGCAAAAGCCCGTAGAGCTCTTGACGCCGCGCGAATTCGAGGTTTTCCGCCATCTGGCCCAGGGTCGTTCCGTGGCGGAAATCGCCGAACTCTTGCACACCAGCCCCAAGACCATCAGCGTGCATCAAACGCATCTCATGCGAAAACTCCGGCTTGCGAATGTCGTGCAACTCACCCATCTAGCCTTGCGCCACGGACTGATTACCCTTTAAAAAATAAGAATTTTCTTACTGCAACCGGCTTAAAATCACTTGATCGATTCACCGATCAAGGGTTTCTTACCATTTTCCGGGCATTTCATGATGGAATTCCTGCTGAAAAAAAAGAACTTCGGTGTATGGCTGGAGTCCTCTTTGGATGGCATGGCGATTACGGACATCAAGGGAAAAATCCTTTTTTCCAATCCCGCGCTGGAAAAACTTTTCGGCTATGCCCGCGAAGAACTGGCGGAACTCACGGTCGAAGACCTCATGCCGGAACGGTTTCGCGGGCGGCATCGAGAACAGCGTGCGGGTTACGCCGAACATCCCCGCTCCCGCCCCATGGGGGAAGGACTGGATCTTTTCGGCTTGCGCAAGGATGGAACCGAATTTCCAGCGGATATAAGCCTAATTCTCCTAGAGGCCGAGCAAGGTCGTTTCGTATTGGCTACGGTTCACGACATCAGTCGCCGCAAACTCGCCGAGAAAGCCTTGGCGAACCAGACGGTGCGCTTGCGCGCGATTCTCGAGACCGCCGTCGACGCCATCATCGTGATCGATGAGCGGGGGCTCATCGAGACCTTCAATCCCGCGGCCGAGCGCATGTTCGGGTACACCGAAGCGGAGGTAAAAGGTCAGAGCATTACTCTCCTGATGCCCTCCCCTTACCGCGACGAACACAACGCCTACATTGCCCGCTATCTCAGAACGGGGGAACGCCGGGTCATCGGCATCGGCCGCGAAGTCCTCGGGCTGCGTCGGGATGGATCCACTTTTCCCATCGAACTGACCGTCGCCGAAACCCCTCTGGGCAACCATCGCCTGTTCACCGGAATCATTCGCGATGTGACCGAACGCCGAAAAGCCCAGGAACAACAGGCTGCTCTCCTCGAACAGCTGACAGAAAAAAATGCGGAATTGGAGCGGTTCATTTACACCGCCTCGCACGATCTCAAGAGTCCCTTGATTACCATCCAGGGATTTTCAGGCATGTTGGAACAAAGCGCGACGCGGGGAGATTTCGAGCGTATGCGCGGAGACATCCGGCGGATCCGTGCGGCGGCGAGCCGAATGCAGACCTTGCTGGAAGATCTGCTGGAGCTGTCTCGCATCGGCCGCGTCGCGAATCCGCCCGAAAAGGTCTCGATGCGCGCTCTCGTCCATGAGGCGGTCGAGCTTGTCAGGGACCGGCTTCCCGGGCGTAAACTGCGGACCGAGATCAGCCGCGGTCTGCCCGACGCGGTCGGCGATCCGAAGCGGATCTTCGAGGTGTGGCTCAACCTGATCGAAAACGCCGTCAAATTCATGGGTGACCAGGATGAACCCTTGATCGAGATCGGCGCGGAAGCAAGCGAAGGAGAAATCGTCTATTTTGTACGTGACAACGGTATCGGAATCGAGCCAAGCTACCATACGAAGATCTTCGGCCTGTTCGAGCGGCTCGATCCCAATACGGAGGGTACCGGAATCGGACTGGCGATCGTCAAGCGAATCGTCGAGGTGCACGGCGGAAGTCTCTGGGTAGACTCGGAAGGTCAAGGGCTGGGTTGCACGTTTTATTTTTCCCTGAGGGATCCAGCATGAAGGGAGAAGTCCTGAATATCCTGTTGGTCGAAGACAATCCGGATCATGCCGAACTGGTCATCCGCTGTTTTCAGGAACACCGCGTGGCGAACCGGATCTATCATGTCAGCCAGGGCGCGGAAGCCTTGGATTATCTGCTGCGACAGGGCGCGTATGCCGATCCGCAAACCAGCCCGAGGCCGCACGTCGTCCTGCTGGACCTCAACCTTCCCCGCATAAATGGCATTGAAGTCCTGGGTAGAATCAGGGCATCGCCGTCCATTGCTAATCTGCCGGTCGTCATTCTCACCACCTCACGAGCCGAGCAAGACATCGCCAGAGCTTACGGCCAGCATGCCAACAGCTATCTCGTCAAGCCCGTCGATTTCGAGAATTTCACCCGGATGATGGAAGATCTGGGCTTTTATTGGCTGGCCTGGAATCACTACCCCTGGTCCGACCGAACTGTTCATGAAACCTGAGCCATCCGCAGCTGCGCCGATAGCCGACACCATCCTTCACATCCTTTTGGCCGAGGATGATACTAGCCACGCCGAGCTCATACAGAGAGCATTCGAGGCTCAAGGCGAACCCGTTCGTCTGACGGTGGTACGCCATCTCCGCGAGGCGCGGGAGGCGCTTGCCGTCGCCCTACCGGATCTCGTGATCACCGATTTGCGGCTGCCCGACGGGAAAGGTACGGAGCTTTTGCCGCAGGAAGGCTCGAATACGTCTTATCCGGTCATCGTTATGACCTGCTACGGGAACGAGGCGATCGCAGTCGAGGCGATGAAGGCCGGGGCTCTGGATTATCTCGTCAAGTCCGAGGCCACCCTGTCCGCCATGCCGCATATCGTCAAGTGCACCTTGAGCAAATGGCATGAGATTATCGAGCGGAAGCGGGCTCAGGAAGCATTGCGCCAAGCTTACGCCGAACTGGAAACGCGGGTGCAGGAGCGCACATCCGAACTGGTGCAAGCCAATGAAACCTTAAGGCGGGAGATCGTCCAGCGCGCGCGGGTGGAGCGGGCGCTGCGCGAAAGCAAGCAGCGATTCCGCGCCCTAGCCGAGACAGTGCCGGATATCGTCTTTACGGTTTGTCCGGATGGGCGGGTCGACTACACCAACCCGCGCTTTCATGAATTCACCGGACAGCCGTGCGACTCAGAAAAGGGCTTCAGCTGGATGCGGGCTCTGCATCCCGAAGAAGTGGAACCCGTCAATGAACGCCGAAAGCATTGCCTCCAGACCGGCGAACCTTACGAGATGAAGCATCGGCTCCGCCATCGAGACGGCGAGTACCGGTGGGTGATGTGTCGCGCCCAACCGATCCGCGACGAGGCCGGCCGCATCATCAAGTGGTTTGGCTCATGCTCGGATATCGACGATCTGATACAGGCCCAAACATCACTCCAAGAAGCCGACCACCGCAAGAACGAATTCTTGGCCATGCTGGCCCACGAACTGCGCAACCCCTTGGGCCCGATTCGAAATGCGGTGGAACTCCTGCGGCGGATCGGTCCGCAACATCCGCAACATCAATGGGCGGAGGATGTAATCGATCGGCAGACGGCCCATCTGGTCAGGTTGGTGGATGACCTTCTCGACGTTTCCCGCATCACGCGCGGCAAAGTGGAACTCAAAAAAGACACGATCGAGCTGAGCGATATCGTGGCCCGCGCCATCGAGGTCACGCGACCTCTCCTTGATGAACGGAAACACGCCTTCACCGTCACTCTCCCCTCCGCTCCCGTATACTTGGAGGGCGACAGCATCCGGCTGATCCAAGTCTTGGGCAATTTGCTGAACAATGCCGCCAAATACACGCCGAAAGGGGGCGCCCTCTGGCTCACCGCAAATCGGGACGGCTCCGACATCGAGCTTCGCGTGCGGGACACCGGTCTCGGCATACCGGCCGAGATACTGCCCCAGGTCTTCGATCTCTTCACCCAGGCCGAGCGCACGCTCGATCGATCCCAAGGCGGTCTCGGCATTGGTCTCACGATCGTCCGCCGCTTAGTGGAATTGCACGGAGGAACCGTGTGCGTCTCCAGTCCCGGTCCCGGCCAAGGCAGCGAATTTGTGGTCCGCTTGCCCGTGCTGCCGGAACTCTCACCTACCGACACGCTGCCCAAAAAGCCCATACGCTTGTAGGGACTCCCGCTTCCCGTATCCAAGTCTTGGATGGACTGGATCAGTTTCGTAGGGTGGGTTAGCGGAGCGTAACCCACCAATTCGCGGCCTGCCCGTTTCAACAAGGTCCGAGCCGCGACCAAAAAGAAAACCGGCAGACGGCTCCGTCGAGCTCACCTGCCGGCTTCGGAAAAATCGCCGGGAGTCTTTAAAAAAGCTAAAGCATCCCGGCCGAAAGGCTAAAGTCGATTACACCGCATTACTGCTGCGCTGGCTGCTGTTGGTCGGAGCTGCTGTCGGACGGAGATGCGCCGGAACCGGAAGGCACATGCTCGCCATGCCCGCCGTGCCCACCACGGCTGACGCCGCCGCCGCTCTGGCCGGGACCCGCACCGCCGCCGCCCGCTGCCGCGCTCGCGCCTTGGCGCTGGCGCAAGCCGATCGCGCCGCCGGACGCCTTGGCGATGTTCGCTTCGGTCAAGCCGCCCAAGGTCATGGCCGAATCGACCACGATGGTGGTGACGTCGGTGATGTCCATACGGTCGGCTAGTGAACTGGTTACCACGGCCTTGACCGGACCGCGACCCGGCGCCGGATTGTTCGGAGTGGCGGTCAGCACGATGGGATACGCAGTGCCCGCGGGAACGGTAATCGAGTACTGGTTCGAGGTGCTCGTAACCTCCGTCGTCGTCACTAACTGACCGTTCTTGTCCCGCACTTCGATCTTGGCATCCGTAACGGGACCGTGTTGATCCTGAACGTTCCCGCTGATTTTCGCTTCAGACATGGCCGGCGCAGAAGAACTGCCGCCGGGACCGGCATCGCAGCCGGCCAATAGCCCAGCCACGGCGATAGAGAAGGCGCAAAAACCATTTCTCAGAACAGAAAAGCGAGTCTTATCGAATTGTTGATTGGTCATACTCTGTAAACCGACTGTTTAGTTAAGTGGGTTCTAACTGTCCGCGTATTGAAACATCGGCGTGATAGCGCGGGGTTTATAGCATATAAGTTCTTTTTCTGTACATATTTCGGCCGCTTGACGAAAATCCGCGAAATTGCCTACGGCGGCCAAGGCGTTTGCTGGATCGGTTCACCCCAAAAGGCGGCATGAAAATCCATCATCTCCAACCCGATCAGGCCTTGACAAGCCTTCATACTCAACCCGAAGGGCTAAGTGAAACCGAAGCGGCCCGCCGGCTCCGTGAATATGGTGCCAACCGGCTTACGGAGTTCGAGCGGGAATCCGTCGCACTACGCTTCGCCAGGCAGTTCACTCACTTTTTCGCCCTGCTCCTCTGGCTTGCCGCGGCATTGGCGTTTTTCGGGGATTGGAAAGCGCCTGGGGAAGGCATGGAAACTCTGGGTTTCGCCATTATCGGCGTGATCCTCGTCAACGGGCTGTTTTCGTTCTGGCAGGAATACCGGGCCGAAAGAGCCATCGCCGCGCTGCAAAAGCTCCTGCCGCTGCAAATCAAGGTGATGCGCGAAGGCAGCGTCCGCCTTGCGGATGCTTCGGACATCGTACCGGGCGATGTGATCCTGCTGCAGGAAGGCGACAACGTACCCGCCGACTGCCGGGTTCTGGAAGCTTTTGCCCTGAGGGTGAACAACGCCACGGTAACCGGCGAAGCCTTACCCCAAGCCAGAGACGCGCAGCCCTCGGCGACGGACGAGCTCATTCACGCTCGCAATGTCCTGCTGGCGGGTACCGCCGTCGTCTCCGGCGAAGGACGGGCGGTGGTCTTCCACACCGGCATGCACACCGAATTCGGCAAGATCGCCCACCTCACTCAAACGGCGGGCGAACCCGTTTCCCCTCTCCAAAACGAAATCCTCCGCCTGAGCCGGATCGTCGGCATGCTTGCCGTCTCATTGGGCATCGTCTTCTTTTTCATCGGGCGGGCGGCCGGCCTGTCGTTTTGGCAGGATTTCATCTTCGCCATCGGCATCATCGTCGCCAATGTGCCGGAAGGCCTGCTGCCCACGGTTACTCTCTCCCTCGCCATGGCCACCCAGCGCATGGCCAAACGCAATGCCTTGGTACGCCATCTGCCTTCGGTCGAGACGCTGGGCTCGGCCACCGTCATCTGCACGGACAAGACCGGCACCCTGACGCAAAACCGCATGGCGGCGAGACAAATCTTCTTCGGCAATGAGATTTGGCATCCGGAAGATATCGACGAACAACTCGCGGCGACATACCCGAGACTTTGGGAGTGCGCGCGCAACTGCCAGAACCTGAAGGAAACGAGCCGCGACGGAAAGCGGGAGCTACTCGGCGATCCCATGGAGATCGCGCTGGTGCGGATGGCGGAACGGTTCCTGAACGATACCGCCGCCTATCCGAAAATCGACGAGATCCCTTTCGACACGGACCGGAAGCGCCTTTCGATTTTGAGCCGCACGCCGGAGGGGAACCGGCTGTACGCCAAAGGCGCCCTGGAAACCGTGCTGCCGCTGTGCTCCGATGTGCAGATCGGCGAAGAAATCGCGCCGCTGACCGACGAAATGCGCCGCCGGTTTGTCGATGCCCAAGAAACCATGGCGGAACGCGGGCTTCGCATTCTCGCCTTCGCCGATCGCGAAATCCCCGAGACGTACGAGCGCGAGCGGCTGGAAGAGCGGCTGACACTGACCGGCCTGGTGGGACTGGAAGATCCGCCCCGCCCCGAAGTACCGCCCGCCATCGAAAAATGCCTTCAGGCAGGCATCAAGGTCATCATGGTCACCGGCGATCACCCTCACACCGCCAAGGCGATCGCCCGGGAAATCGGTCTGCTCCGCGGCAATCACCCCCACGTGATCACCGGCGACGAATTGCGGCGGCTCTCCAACACGCAGCTACAGCTCGCGCTCGACAAAGAAGAAGTCATCTTCGCCCGGCTCGGCGCCGACCAGAAGATGCGCATCGTCGACGCCCTGAAACGCAAACGGCACGTAGTGGCGGTGACCGGCGATGGAGTCAACGACGCCCCGGCGCTCAAGACCGCCGACATCGGCATCGCCATGGGCATTGCCGGAACCGACGTGGCCAAGGAATCCGCCGACATGATTCTCCTGGACGACAATTTCGCGAGCATCGTCAGCGCGATAGAGGAAGGGCGGGCGGTATTCGGCAATATCCGCAAGTTCATGTCCTACATACTCACGTCCAACATCCCCGAACTCGTGCCTTACCTCGCTTTCGCCCTGTTCAGCATTCCGCTGCCCCTGACCATCATCCAGATTCTGGCGGTCGACCTCGGCACCGATATGGTGCCGGCCCTGGGACTCGGAGCGGATCGCCCGGACCCCGTCTGCATGAAAAAGCCGCCCCGATCGGCCAGGGAAAAACTGCTCACCTGGCCGTTGCTCACGCGCGCCTACCTGTTCCTCGGAGTTCTCGAAGCCCTCGCAGCCATGGCGGCTTTTTTCTACGTGCTCCATGGAGCCGGCTGGCAGTACGGCCAAACCTTGGCCCGAGACAACCCGATTTATCTCCGAGCCACCACGGCCTGTCTGTCGGCCATCATCGTCATGCAGGTGATGAACGTCTTTCTGTGCAAACATCCGGACCGCCCCCTGTTCCGCTCTCCCCTTTTCAACAACCGATTAATCCTGGTCGGCATTCTGCTGGAAATCGCCTTGATCCTGTTCATCGATTACACGCCTTGGGGCAACGACGTCTTCGGCACAGCGCCCATAGAGCTCGACGTCTGGCTGTTTACCCTGCCGTTTGCGTTGGGAATGCTATTGATGGAGGAAATGCGGAAGGGACTGGCGAGATTAATGGCGGCGCCCTAAACCGGTGGCAGAATCGTACATCGTTTCGAAAGCGCGCGGGTTAGGCATCGATCTTATTCCATTCGGCATTCGAGTGACCATTAATTGTAGGGTGGGTTAGCGAAGAGTAACCCACCGATTCGAGGTCGCTCGGTGGGTTACGGCCTCGCGGCCTAACCCACCATCGATGGGTTTCGCTTCGCTCTATCCATCCTACAAAATGAATGCCTTATTGAAAGCGATTTGGAATTAACCCACCAAACAGCCGCGGTCTCTGCGGCTCTGCGGAACGAAATGCCGATTGCCCGGTAAGTCAGAAATTCTTTCGTTGCCGTGAAGCGGCTTTTGCTCTACTGAATCTTTCGGAGCGATAGATAAAGCGCATGCCCATGATGAATGCGCCGAGAACAATCAACAGTACGGCAAACGGTATCGCCAAGGCGGTCTGACTCATCACCACGGCGGCCCCGATCAGAATCAGGACCAAAGGCTTCACTTCGTAAAACATCTTAACTCCTCGTCAGCTCTTCTATGGCCGCACGGATCACGCGGGTTCGTTCGGCGCCTCGCGAGAAGTCCCGGTCGGCCGAAACTGGCCGACCGGGACCCACATGTAAACTGAGCCGTCGTTAAGAATAGCCGCAAGCCGATATTTTTATTGCCGCCTGCCCGATAACGAGTTCGTAAGATGCACTGAGTGCCCGAAACGCATTGATCGCGAACGATGCGGTTCGTCCCTCACCGCATCCTACCTTTTGGTATACCAGGTAACGTCCACCCTACCTTTTCCTCCCTGTCAAAGACCCCAGCACACCCCGAAGAAGCTGCCGGCCAAGTTCGCTGCCGATGCTTCGGGCGGCGCTTTTGGCGAAGGCTTCCATCGCGGTTTGCCGTTGTTTGCCCTTACCGCGCGACGGAGTGCCCAGAATGCTCCCGAGCGTATCGAAAATGCCTCCGGCTGCCGAACCGGAAGCAGGACGACCGGCTTCTTCGGTCCTTTGCTGGAGATCCTCGGCGGCACGCGCTTTGAGCATTTCGTAGGCCGACTCCCGGTCCACGGCTTTTTCGTAATGGCCCGCGATGGGCGACTCGCCGATGAGTTGCTTTCGTTGAGCGGCATCGATGGGGCCGATCTTGCCTTGAGGCGGCAGGATGAAGGCCCGCTCGACGATATGCGGACGGCCTTTTTCGTCGAGTAATGAAACCAAGGCTTCGCCGACGCCCAACTCGGTGATGACGGTCTTCTCGTCCAGGTCCGGATTGTCGCGCATGGTTTCGGCCGCCGAACGAACCGCTTTCTGATCCCGCGGCGTAAAGGCCCGAAGCGCGTGCTGGATGCGATTGCCGAGCTGTCCCAAAACCTTGTCCGGAACGTCCAGAGGATTTTGCGTCACGAAATAAACGCCCACGCCCTTGGAGCGGATCAGGCGCACGACTTGCTCGATCTTGTCCAGCAGAATCTCCGGAGCGTCGTCGAAAAGCAAATGCGCCTCGTCGAAGAAAAACACCAGCTTGGGTTTGTCGCGATCCCCCACTTCCGGCAGATGCTCGAACAGTTCGGACAACAGCCAGAGCAGAAAGGCTGCATAGACTTTCGGTGCCTGCATGAGCTTGTCGGCGGCCATGACATTGATCACGCCCCGCCCGTCCGGCGCGGTTTGCATCAGATCGTCGATGTTCAGGGAGGGCTCGCCGAACAGCCGGTCTCCGCCCTGGCTTTCCAATGCCATCAAACCGCGCTGGATGGCGCCGATGCTGGCGGCGGAGATGTTGCCGTACGAGGTCGTGAATTGGCCCGCATTTTCGCCCACGAACTGAAGCATCGCGCGCAAGTCCTTCAGATCGAGCAGCAACAACCCGTTATCGTCCGCGATCTTGAAAACCAGGTGGAGCACGCCCTCCTGGGTTTCGTTCAGATTAAGCATGCGCGAGAGCAGCAAGGGCCCCATCTCGGAAATGGTCGCCCGCGCCGGATGTCCTTGTTCGCCGAAAACATCCCAAAAAACCACGGGAAATCCGGCGAACGCATGGTCTTCGATACCGAGCAAGGAGAGGCGCTCAGCCATCTTCGGGCTGGCCACGCCCGGCTGGCTCAAACCGGACAAATCGCCCTTGATGTCCGATAAAAACACCGGCACGCCGATGCGGCTGAAACGCTCCGCCAGAACTTGCAGCGTAACGGTCTTGCCGGTGCCGGTCGCGCCGCTGATCAGGCCGTGGCGGTTGGCCATGGACGGCAGCAGTGAAAGCGAATCCCGGCCTTTGGCGATTAACAATGCGTCGGTCATGAGTGGTCTCCGGCAAATGAAGTGATCCGTTAATAGTAATCGGCAACTAGCCGGTTGGCCGGAAAAAGTCCGTACCCGGCGCGGGACAATGCTGTTGAACTAAGCCGTCATACCGGCAGGGAGTGCCGGTATCCAGTCGACAAGGACGTTACTCCGCAAGTCGTCCCGAACGTCTGGGTTCCGGCATTCCCTGCCGGAACGACGAGCCTGAGCCTTAACTCAAAACAGTATCGGCCGGCGGGAGCGGCCGAGCAAACTCAACCATCAATGATGACCGGATGATTGGCGAGCTCGTCGCCGTGCAGATCCGGTCCCGCGAAGTGCTTTTCCAAATGAGAGCCCACGGCTTGAACCCCGGCCACGATACCCGCTTCGAAGTCGCCTTTCCGAAAAGCCGCTTCCATCTCATGGCAGATTCGCTCCCAAGCTTCCGCTCCGACCAGCCGGTCGATACCGCGATCGGCGACGATCTCCACGTCCCTATCTGCGAGCAGCAGATAAATCAAAACGCCGTTGTTCCGTTCCGTATCCCAGACGCGGAGATCGGAAAACACTTCCAAGGCCCTTTCCCTCGGCGTCTCCCGCCGCAGCAATCTCCACCAATCGAGCGAAATCTCCACGGCGACGCGGATTTCTCCGCCGTGCTTCGTCTCGCTTTCACGGATCTCCTCGGTGATGGCTTTAAGCGCGTGGCGCGGCAGGACCCGCCGAAGCCGCCAGGGTCCGTAACACAGATGCTTTAGGATACGACCGAAATGCTTGAACATCACCAGCGCCCCGAAGCTCCGCCGCCGCTGAAACCGCCGCCGCCCCCTCGGAAACCTCCGCCTCCGGAGGAGCCGCCGAATCCACCGGGCCCGCCGTACCAGCCGCCCGGCCCTACCCGGCCCATGCCTCCGAACACCGCCATGAACACGAAGAAGCCGACGAAAAGCGAAAACAGAATCGGCAGACCGAAAAAAGCGACCAACAGACCGGCGCCCGCTCCGGCGATAAGTCCGCCGAGAAGGGGGCCGAACAGAAACCGGAGTATCTGGCCACCGAAGATGCCGCCCAGAATCGAAAGCCCGAAAACGCCGCCCAGATCCTCATCCGGAACTCTTTCGCCATCGGCAGGCGCGGGCAGAGGCTCACCGCGAATCAGGGCGAAAAGATTGTCGATGCCTTCGGACAGGCCGCCGTGAAAATCGCCTTGTTTGAAAAACGGAATCATCACGTCTTCCACGATCCGGTTGGCGACGGCATCGGGGATCACGCCCTCGAGTCCGCGCCCCACTTCGATCCTGACGGTACGGTCCTGCTTGGCCAGGAGGATCAGGACGCCGTCGTCGATCCCCTTGCGGCCCAGCTTCCAGGCATCCGCCACCCGTATGGAATACTGCTCGATGGTTTCGGGCTCGGTGGTGGGCACCAGCAAGATCGCGATTTGGCTGCCTTTCTCAGCCTCGAAGGCCGACAGCCGGCTTTCGAGTTCCGCCTTTTCGTCCGGCTTCAAGGTCCCGGTCAGATCGGTCACTCGCGCCTGAAGCGGCGGCACCGCAACCTCGGCCCTAGCCTCGGACCCGACAAACGCCAGAAGGACGGCAAGAATCCAAACCGGAAGCATGTTCGGCATCGATATCGACGTTCGCCTACCGGGCCGGAGCGGGGGCGGGGGCCGGCGCCGGCGTGCCGAAATCGACCGTGGGCGGCCGAGAGATTTCGCGTTCGTTTTCCACCGTGAAATTCGGCTTGACCTCCATGCCGAAAACCCGGGCGGTGATGTTGGTGGGGAAGGAGCGGACCGTGACGTTATAGTCCTGAACCGCCGCGATATAGCGATTGCGCGCCACGGTGATGCGGTTTTCAGTGCCCTCCAGCTGCGCCTGCAGATCGCGGAACAAACTGTCCGCCTTGAGTTGAGGATAATTCTCCGCCACCGCCATCAATCGCGACAAGGCGCCGGACAATTCGCCCTGGGCCGCCTGGAACCTCGAAAACGCCTGCGGATCGTTAAGCAGTTCCGGCGTGGCCTGAACGGAACCGACCCTGGAACGCGCCTCGGTCACCTGGGTCAACACCTCCCGTTCGTGTCCGGCGTAACCCTTCACCACATTGACCAGATTGGGCACCAGGTCCGCCCGGCGCTGATATTGGTTTACGACCTCCGACCAGCTTGCCTTGATCTGCTCGTCTTGCTGCTGCAGGGTGTTGTATCCGCATCCGCTCAGCAAGAGCACGTGTAATAAGACCAAGCCCGCGATCAATGTGCGCATGTTTTTCTCCCGAAAAGGCTGTCGGACGATGTCCGGAAAACGAATCCATAAAGTGTGCTACGTACAACAGGCATAAGACAATCTGTCAAAAGGCTTGTTCGGAGTATCCCGTTCAGGAGTCCCGGCAACTCGTGTTTGTTCCGAAGTACGGATTCGTAGGGTGGGTTAGGCGCGCATCGCACCGAGTCCGCAAAGTTCCTTCGGTGTTTCCGCGCGCCGTAACCCACCAAGGGGGCGTGGACCACACCTTTTGGTGGGTTACGGCGCGCTCGCGGCACAGTGACTAATACCAAATCTGTCGCTATGCGCGCCTAACCCACCCTACGAAATCCGGTTTTCAGGACAAAACGAGGATCGCCGACGAAGCCCGCGCCCATTTGCGGTACCGGCGAGTGCTTTAGTATCCTACAAGGTTTAATTCGGCGACCGAAATCCCCGCGTATGGAAGACATTTACAAGCCGCAGACCATCGAACAAGAAGCCCAGGACGCCTGGGAAGCCCAGGGCGTTTTCCGCGCCGTCGAAGACCCGGCCAGGGAAAAGTATTACTGCCTGTCCATGTTCCCCTACCCCAGCGGGCGGCTGCACATGGGCCATGTCCGCAACTATACCATCGGCGACGTGATCGCCCGCTATCAGCGCATGCAGGGCAAGAACGTGCTTCAGCCGATGGGCTGGGACGCCTTCGGCCTGCCGGCGGAAAACGCCGCGATGCAGAACAAGGTCGCTCCGGCGGCGTGGACTTACGCCAATGCCGATTACATGCGCAAGCAGCTCAAGTCGCTGGGGCTCGCCATCGACTGGAGCCGCGAGATCGCCACCTGCAAGCCCGATTATTATCGCTGGGAACAATGGCTGTTCACCAAGCTGTTCGAAAAAGGCCTGATCTACAAGAAGGTCGCCCCGGTGAACTGGGACCCCGTGGACCAGACCGTGCTGGCCAACGAACAAGTGATCGACGGCCGCGGCTGGCGGTCGGGCGCGCCGGTGGAAAAGCGCGACATCCCCATGTACTTCATGCGCATCACCGCCTACGCCGAGGAACTGCTCGCCGGGCTGGACCAGTTGCCGGGCTGGCCCGAGCAGGTGAAGACCATGCAGCGCAACTGGATCGGCAAGAGCCACGGCTGCGAAGTGCATTTTCCCTACGAGGACGGCAGCGACGTCCTCAAGGTTTACACCACCCGCCCCGACACCCTGATGGGCGCGACTTATGTCGCCGTGGCGGCGGAACATCCGCTGGCCCTGGCAGCCGCGGAAGGCCATCCGGAATTGGAAGCCTTCATCGAGGAATGCAAACACGGCGGCACGGCGGAAGCCGAACTCGCCACCATGGAAAAGAAAGGCATGGCCACAGGCCGCTTTGTCATTCATCCATTAACCGGCGAAAAACTGCCGGTGTGGGTCGCCAATTACGTATTGTGGGGCTACGGCGAAGGCGCGGTGATGGCGGTGCCGGCGCATGACGAGCGGGATTTCGAGTTTGCGCATAAATATGGACTGCCGATCAAAACCGTCATCGCGTCCAAATCGGACGCTTATGAGACGGTCGATCCGGAGGGCGAGTGGATAGACGACTATGCCGAGTACGGCGTATGCGTGAATTCGGGCAAATACGACGGCCTGGATTTCCAGCAAGCCTTCGACGCCATCGCCGCCGATCTCGAATCCAAAGGCCTAGGCCAAAAGCGCACTCAGTTCCGCCTGCGCGACTGGGGCATTTCCCGCCAGCGTTACTGGGGCTGCCCGATTCCCGTCATTCATTGTCCGAGCTGCGGCGACGTGCCGGTACCCGAAGATCAGCTCCCGGTAGTGTTGCCGGAGGACGTCAAGATCGACGTGGGCTCTCCGCTCAAGAAAATGCCCGAGTGGTATCAAACCACCTGCCCGAAATGCGGAGGCCCGGCTGAGCGCGAGACGGATACCATGGACACCTTCGTCGAATCGTCCTGGTACTACGCCCGCTACGCCTGCCCGGACAGCCACGACGCCATGCTGGATCAACGCGCCAAATACTGGCTGCCGGTGGATCAGTACATCGGCGGCATCGAGCACGCCATCCTGCATCTTCTGTACGCGCGCTTCTTCCATAAGCTGATGCGCGACGTGGGCCTGGTGGACAGCGACGAACCCTTCACCAATCTGCTCACCCAGGGCATGGTGGTGGCGCCGACCTTCTACCGGGAGCAAGCCGACGGCAAGAAGCACTACTACAACCCGGCCGAAGTGGACGTGCAATTGGACGAGCGGGGAAGGCCGCTGGGCGCGAGCTTGAAGGCCGATGGACAGCCGGTCACGATCGGCGGCACCGAAAAAATGTCCAAGTCCAAGAACAACGGCGTCGATCCGCAAGCGCTGATCGATCGTTACGGCGCGGACACGGCGCGCTTGTTCATGATGTTCGCATCCCCGCCGGAACAGTCGCTGGAATGGTCCGACAGCGGCGTGGAAGGTGGATTCCGGTTCCTGAGGCGCCTCTGGAAACAGGTCGCCGTCCATGTCGACCAAGGCCCCGCCCCTAGGCTCGACAAGACGGCGCTCGACGAGGCGCAAAAAGCAATGCGGCGCCAGACTCACGAGACCCTGCGCAAGGTGAGCGACGATATCGGCCGGCGTTACACCTTCAACACGGCGATCGCCGCCAATATGGAACTGCTCAACGCCTTGGCGAAGTTCGACGATGCGAGCGATCGGGGACGCGCGGTGCGCCAGGAAACGCTGGAGCTCGTGGTGCTGATGCTGTCTCCCATCGTGCCCCATATTTGCCACCGCTTGTGGCACGAGCTCGGACATCCCGAAACGGTCGCGACCATGGCATGGCCAAGAGTGGACGAATCGGCGCTGGTGCAAAACACCGTGGAGCTGGTGGTTCAGGTGAACGGCAAGCTGCGCGGCAAAATCACCGTGCCGGTGGATGCCGCCAACGACGCCGTCGAGGCCGCCGCGCTCGGCGATCCCAACGTGCAGCGCTTCGTCGAGGACAAACCGGTCAAAAAGGTTATCGTGGTTCCGCGCAAGCTGGTCAACATCGTGGTGTAGTCAATGACAAGACGGTCTCTCGCAAAAGCGGCGGTTTCGGCAATTTTCGCCCTATTGCTCTCGGCTTGCGGATTCCATCTCCGCGGCAGCTTGCCGGCCACGATGGTCGCTAAAACCTTCTACATCGACGGTTTGGGGCGCGGAGACCTGTTCGTTCAGGAGTTTTCGCAGATTTTGTCTTATTCCGGGGGCAACCTCGCGGCGGCTCCCAGCCAGGCCGGCGCGGTGATCCACATCGTCCAGGCGAGGCAGGACCGCCGCCCGATCGGTCTGAGCAAGCAAGGGCGAGCCAACCTGTTCGATTTGAGCTATCGGGTCGTCTACGAGGTCTCGACGCCACAGGGCGAGATACTGCTGCCGCGCCAGGAGCTCGAGCTGAAACGGGATTATTTCAACGATCAGACCTCCCCGCTCAGTCAAACCCAGGAGGAATACCAAATCCAACAGGAGATGCAGCGCGAGGCCGCCCAACTCCTGTTTCGCCGCGTCGCTTACGCACTGAGCCGCCCGCCTGCGGACAAGTCGTGAAACTATCCGCCGAGCAGCTGGGAGAGCAACTGAAAAAGCGTCTGGCTCCGGTTTATTTCCTGAGCGGAGACGAGCCCCTGCAGCTTGCGGAAACGTCCGACGCGGTACGGCAGGCGGCGCGTGCCGCCGGGTACGGCAGCCGTGAATTGTTCTACGCCGATACCGGCTTCGACTGGGGCAGCTTGCAGGAGGCCGCCGATTCGTTTTCTCTCTTCGGCGAAAAGCGCATTTTGGACCTGCGCCTTCCCGCGAAGCCGGACAAAGCGGCGGCGGCAGCCCTGGCGCGTTATGCCGAGCGGCCCGCGGAAGACGCAGTCCTCATCGTCAGCAGCGCGAAAATCGGGGGCGCCGAACAAAAAAGCCGCTGGTACCAGGCCATCGACCGCATCGGCGTGGTGGTCCAGGTCTGGCCCCTGGAGGGCGAGCAATTGCTGCGCTGGCTCGACCGGCGCTTGAACGCGAAAGGTCTGTTGGCCGACCGCTCGGGCATCCGCATATTGGCCGCCCGCGTCGAAGGCAATTTGCTGGCGGCCGCCCAGGAAATCGAAAAATTGCACATCTTGTACGGCAAGGGCAAGATCGACGACGACCAGATCGTCAAGGCCGTCGCCGACAGCGCCCGTTACGATGTTTTCGATCTGGCCGAAGAAGTCTTGCGCGGTCACACTCAGAAAGCCTACCGCGTACTCACGGGACTCAAGGCGGAAGGCGTGGCGCCTGCGGTCGCGCTATGGGCGCTCACCCGCGACGTTCGCCTGATCGGCAACATCATGGCTCTGGTCGCCCAAGGCACCCCGACCGAATCGGCATTGGCGAAATGCCAAGTGTGGGACAAACGAAAATCGACCGTGCTCCAGGCACTGCAGCGCCTGAACCGCGACAGCATTCACCGGACCCTCTTGCTCAGCGCCAGGGCTGACAGAGTGATCAAAGGCATGGAAACGGGCGACCCCTGGGAAGAACTGTTGTCCGTCTGCGTAAGTCTCACCGCACCTTCGGGAACACGCATTATGGCGAAGCCTCATTGACGTTTCATAGCTCACCGCTTTCAATTATTCACATTCCTTGAACGACCCATGTTAAACGACCTTCAAACTTACATGCTTGGGGTGGGCGAGCAGGCTCGCGAGGCCGCCCGCTCGATGAGCCGTGCGGAGACTGCCGCAAAGAACAGCGCTCTCCTGGCCATCGCCGACACCCTGCAAAGCAATGCCCAATTGCTGATGGCGGAGAATCACAAGGATCTCGAAGCCGGACGCCACAGAGGACTCGACGGCGCGATGCTCGACCGGCTGGACCTCACCGAAAAGCGCATAGACGCCATGGCTCAAGGTCTACGCGAAGTGGCCGCGCTTTCCGATCCGGTGGGCGAAATCACCGGCCTCACCTATAGACCCTCCGGCATTCAGGTCGGCCGGATGCGGGTGCCTTTGGGCGTCATCGGGATCATCTACGAGTCCCGCCCCAACGTGACCGCGGACGCCGCGGCGCTTTGCCTCAAATCCGGCAACGCCTGCATCCTGCGGGGCGGGTCCGAAGCCATACATTCCAACAAGGCCATCGCCGACTGCATACGGGAGGGTCTTGAGCAAGCGGGACTGCCCCGCGACGCCGTGCAACTGATCGAAACCACCGACCGGGCGGCGGTCGGCGAACTGATCCGCATGGAACGCCACGTGGACGTGATCGTGCCACGCGGCGGCAAGAGCCTCATCGAGCGCATCACAGAAGAATCCCGCATCCCGGTCATCAAACACCTGGACGGCATCTGCCACGTCTACATCGACGACCGCTGCGATTTCGACAAGGCCATCAAGATTGCTCTGAATGCCAAGACCCAGCGCTTCGGTGTCTGCAATGCGATGGAAACCTTGCTGATCGCTGCCCCGATTGCGCCCGTTCTCCTTCCGGACCTGGCGCACCTCTTTCGGGAAAAGGGCGTGGAGCTCCGCGGCTGCCCGAAAACCCTGCAAATCCTGCCGGACTGCACGCCGGCAACCGGGGAAGACTGGGACACCGAATATCTCGCGCCCATCCTGTCCATCCGCGTGGTCGAGGGCCTCGACGAGGCGCTGGATCATATCAATCGGCACGGATCGCAACACACGGACGCCATCGTGACCGAGGACTACACCCGCGCGCGCCGTTTTCTCCGGGAAGTGGATTCCAGCTCGGTAATGGTCAACGCCTCCACCCGGTTCGCCGACGGTTACGAATACGGCTTGGGCGCCGAAATCGGCATCAGCACCGACAAGCTGCACGCCCGCGGCCCGGTAGGACTGGAAGGATTGACCACCCAGAAATTCATCGTTCTGGGCGATGGGCATATCCGCGCCTGACTTGTAACACCTAGGGCGGATTAGTATCGTAGGTCGGCAATCCTTTGCCGACGAATATGTCGGGAAAGGGTTCCCGGCCTACTGCTACGGCCTCTCCCCCCAAGAGCGCTCATGATCGGCATATACGGCGGAACCTTCGATCCCATCCACTACGGCCACCTGCGGACGGCCCTGGAAGTCAAAGAAGCGGTCGAACTGGACGAGGTCCGCTTCGTCCCCTGCCGTTTGCCGCCCCACCGCGCTGCGCCGGAGGCCGAACCCGATCATCGCCTTAAGATGCTGGAGCTGGCCCTGCACGACGCCGAACCCGGCTTCCGTATCGATACACGGGAACTAGACCGGCCCGGGCCGTCCTACATGGTGGATACGCTTGCGTCCATTCGAGCGGAGATCGGCGCTCGGCCGTTGTGCCTGATCGTCGGGCTGGATGCCTTCCTCGGCTTTCCCCGCTGGCACCGCTGGCGGGAGCTGTTCGATCTCGCCCATATCGTCGTCATGCAACGGCCGGGCGCGGCGCCCGATTTTGCGGGCGATTTGGCATCGCGCATCGCAGAACGCCGTACCGAACAGCCAGGTGCCATGCGCCCTCAGCCGGCGGGAGCAATCCATTTCGTCGATGTCACTCAGCTCGATATTTCGGCGACCCGCATCCGGGAAGCCGTAAAAACCGGCAAGAGCGCCCGTTATTTGATTCCCGAGCCGGTCCGGCGATTCATCCAAAGCGAGGCACTTTACCGGTAGCCCAGAAACGGCAGTCCCGCGCGTCCGCAGGCGCGAGCAAGGATGATTTCAAGCATATCGAATGAAAGCGACCGCAGGTCTAATCCCTTTGCCTCGGTCGGCGTGTGGGTCTTGCGATGCGTTCCCGCATCGAGGCGAAGAGCGGAATGGGCCCGGCCCGCGCTACTTTTGGCCGAATTCCTCCGGTACCCAAGATACACGCGGCGCTTATCGGCCGATGATGTTTGTTATGCGCGTAAAAGCACGCTGCGGCGCTTCTTGGCGGCCGTCACGCCGCTCAAACCGGCGAGTCCGGAAGCCAAGAGCCACACGGCCGCGGGCAAAGGCACCGGGGCCGGTTCGCCGCCGGACAGAACCGCGCCGATGGTCACGCGGATCGCGTTCAGATCGATCCAGGCCTCACCCTGACTGCCCACCGGAACGGCCCCCAGCATCGTCGTCAATAGGACGTCCAGTTCTTCGCTCCGGGCAATCGACTGCTCGAACAGCGTGGTCCAGCTGCCCGCCTTTTCGCCGCCGCTGCCGCCGAGGCGGAAGGATTTTTCACCCGAGTCGCGGAACAGCTCGTCGTTGGTAAAATCGTCGAGCCGGAGCCGACTGCTGGCCGAAACGCTGCTGTTCTTTCCGGCGAGTGCGTAGTCGCCGCCCTCGGCCAAGTGAAACTGATTGATCAGAAATCCGTCCTTGGCGATGACCTGAAATTCCATGGTTTCCCTTAGGCGCTGGGAAGCCGAGGCGGCAGAACGATCGGAAAAGGCGAAGCTCAGGGTATCGCCGTCGATGGATGGCGATCCGAAGTAATCAAGGTCTTCGTCCGCAAACTGGAAATAAACCGATTGGCCTTCCAGCAGGGCGGCCTGCGCGGCAGTCCCGCCGAAAAAGAAAAGAATCCCTGTGATCACACCGATAAATGTCTTCATGAGCAATCTACTCCCTAATCAGTCGGTTAAAAAGGCGAATCAGACGGCTTGCCGAAGCAAGCCGCGGATTGTTACAAGCACGTTTCATTCCACATACCGGATCAGCCAGAAATCGCATGCGCAAACGGATTATGGCGCGCCTTTTGCGGGAAATGCCTGGACCATAGGGCAAATGCCTCACCTGTTCGGCGTATTGTCACAAGAATTTAACATTCGTCGACTAGGGTTAAACATTTTTCGAATAACGCCAAGAATGAACGCTTTCACCGTAGCCGTTTCGTCAGCGCTCTCGCTGCTGACTTTCGCCGGTTCGGCCGACGCCGCCCCAACCGTCAAATCGGTCGAATTCATCGGGATGCCCGCTCCCGTCACCGCCGACGAGAAAACGGACATTTACAGCAAAGCCCGGATGAAAGTGATTTACCGGAACGGCAAGAGCCGGACTTACGATCTGAGTTATCACGAACTGATGGGCACCGCCGATTCGATCGCCGGGCATACCGTGGGCGGCTTGTACGACTACCATGATCACCCGCTGGCCGACACCTACGGACAAATCGCCTCGGATTCGCCGGACGGCAACTCCCTGATGGCGATACCGGGCATGAAGGCCCACGATCCTCTTCGAAACGAAGCCCTGGCCCTGGTCACCCAGTACGAATACAAGGAACTGCCGCCCGCCGGGCAATCGGGACGCTTCTGGAGCAAGCTGCCGGCGACCGCGAGCTTTGCCAAGCTCGATCAAAACAAATCCACCGGCGCCCTGACGGTTGCGGATTACCACAACATCAGCTTCGGCAGCGTGAACGGCCTTTGGATAGCCTGCGCCGCCTCGCTTTCGCCCTGGAATACGCATCTCGGCAGCGAAGAATACGAACCGGACGCCAAGGTTCGCGGCGGCGGCGCCAAGACCGAGGACTCCGACGACACCACGGACATCGACTCGTTCAGCCGGTATTACTTCGGCGATGCCGCACACGCCAATGCCTATCACTATGGTTTGGTGCCGGAGGTAAAGATCGACGCCAACGGAACCGCATCGGCCGTCAAGCACTACGTCCTGGGCCGGTTTTCGCGGGAATTGGCCGAAATAATGCCCGACCGGCGCACGGCTTACATGGGCGACGACGGCGTCAATACCGGGCTGTTCATGTTCATCGCCGACCACCCCGAGGATCTGTCGTCAGGCACGCTTTACGCCGCCAAATGGAAACAAACCACGGCGTCGAAAGGAGGAGCGGCGAAGCTGACCTGGATCAAGCTGGGCTCGGCCGCGGATGCCGAAATCAGGGCCCTGGTCGATAACGGCATCAAGTTCGCCGACATATTCGACGCCAGCAATACCGACCCCCATGAGCATGGCTACAAGAAAGTCACCACCTACACCGGCACCGAATGGCTGCGGCTCAAGCCCCATATGGAAAAAGCCGCGGCTTTTCTGGAAACCCGCCGTTACGCGGCCTATCTCGGAGCCACGACCGAATTCTCCAAAATGGAAGGCGTCGCCCACGATCCGAGCGGACGCAAGGCGTATGTCGCCATCTCGCGTATCGAAAAAGGCATGGCCGACGGCACCGGCGATATTCGCCTGCCTCAAAACGACGGCGGGGCGGTTTACGAGCTCAAGCTGACCGACGGCCATGAAGCCGGAATCGATAGCCGCTTCGTGGCGTCCGCCATGAGATCCGTACCGGAGCTCCTGGGCGGGTGGCTGGGCAAGAATGGCAACGGCGAAGACAGAAAGGATGCCGAAGGCAACCGCTGCGAGCAGGACAAGGTTTGCGGACCGGACAATCTCAAGTTTTCGCCCGCGAGCCGCACGCTTTTTATCGGCGAAGACACCAGCCGCCGCAACAATAACTACGTCTGGGCCTACAACGTCGACAATCGCCGCTTGGCGCGCATCCTTTCCACGCCGATGGGCGCGGAAGCGGCCGGTTTACAGATCGTGGAAAATGCCCACGGCTTTTCCTACATCATGAGCAATTTCCAGCACGCCGGCGAGGAAGTAAATAAAAACTACACAGGGCACGACAAGGATCTCGTGATCGCGAAGCTGAACGAGAAGTGGCACGCCCTGCATCGCGCGGTGATCGGTTACATCGGCACTCGCAAAGGCGCATTGCCCGCGTTGAAATAAGAGACGCAATCGGAGCGTTTTTCCGGTCGGTGCGGCAGTAGGTCGGCAATCCTTTGCCGACACACTGGGTCGACGAGGGCTTTGTCGGCAAAGGATTGCCGACCCACGCATTTCCCAATCCGCACCGCTAAACCGCGGGGAAAAACTCTAGGGCGGGCGCTTACGAGCATCGGAGCCTCAAACAGCGGAAGTTCGATGACCTCGCTGACCGGGATCCGCTCCGGTCATGAACGATTCGCACCCTTTGATCCAGGTCTTTTCACGCAATCGCTCCAAACGGCTCACCAGTTCGTGAACCAGACACGGATACGGGTGAACGTAATGCCGGGGCACCAGCCAGGTTTCCGGAAGTTCGCGCTCCGCAAGCCGGAAAAATTCGTCGCAGAACGTCAAACTGGCATCGGTAAGCCCGGTGAAATCCAATTCGATCCTGCGTTGAGGACAGCGGCGCAGCGCCGCGATGATGCGTTCGGCCTGGTATTCGGTTTCCAGCGCCTTGGTAAGAGGCTCGGCGAACCGGACCAACGAAATCGATAGCGGAGCGAGGGGTATGGCGGTCATTTCGTTCCCGGATCAGCTGCTCTTGACGATCTTGAAGACGATCCGGCGCCCCATGGGCCGCCGCCTTCGTCTTGCGGCCAGGGGATGGTCGGCGTAGGGTTCGTGGTTTTCGAGACCGGCAAGATGGCATTCGCCGCCGTGGTCGCGATAGTCGTGGCGGAAATGGTCGAGGAATTCCATCACCGTATGGTCGATGAGGTAAGCGTCCGCCAGATCGAAGATCACCGTTTGACCGGCGGGCAATTCCGCCGCCACGCGCTTGAGCGCCAGAAAATTGGAGAAGATCGCCGAGCCGCCGATCCTGATGTGATAAGTGCCGGGCGATGTTTGCTTCACCGCATAATCGAGCCTGGCCAGGTGCTTGAGTTCCACGCCGCGAAAGATGTGAATCATCAGCTTGGCGGCAATGCCGATTGCAACCCCCACCAATAGATCGGTCGTCAGAATGCCCACAATCGTGATGCAGAAGAGCGCCAACTGTTCCTTGCCGATGTCCATGGTCTTGGCGAACTGGCGGGGCGAAGCCAGGCGAAAGCCGGTGTACACCAGAAGCGCCGCCAAAGACGCCAGCGGAATCTCATGGATGACATGGGGAAAAAACACCACGAAGAGGCCCAGCAGGAGGCCGTGAAAAAAGTTGGCCCAGCCGGTCTTCGCCCCGTTGTTGATATTCGCCGACGAACGGACGATCTCGGCGATCATCGGGAGCCCGCCGATCAGTCCGGATAGCAGGTTCCCCACGCCTACCGCGGTCAAATCCCGGTTCAGGTCCGAACGGCGCTTGTAAGGATCGAGCTTGTCAACGGCCGTGGCGCTCAGGAGCGATTCGACGCTTCCGATCAGGCCGATCGACATCACGGCTCCCCAGAACTCGACCGTCGCGATCTTCGAAAAGTCCGGAAAGTAAAAGCTCGCCAGAACGTCTTCCGGAATCGAGACCAGGAACCTCGGCCCTATCGTGTACTCGTGGTGCGGCAGGAACAGGAAGACATGTTCGTGCTCCAGGTCGAAATACCGGCCCAGGGCCATGCCGACGACGATGACGATCAGGGGGGCCGGGATCATCCTGAGATACGGATTTCTGACCCACGACCAGATCATCAAAATAACCAGCCCCAGCAATCCGATCAGGGCGATTTCAGGGTTGGCGGCCATCACGCTGCGCGGAATCCCGGCGATCGCGGAGAGTATTTCGCCGTCTTCCGGTTTCACTCCGAGCATCACGTGGATTTGCTTGGCCATAATGATGATCCCGATGGCGGCCAGCATGCCGTGTACTACCGCGGCCGGGAAATAGGCGTTGAGCTTCCCGGCTTTCAAGAGGCCCATGAGAATTTGCAGAACGCTGGCCATCACAATGGCGGCGAGAGTGTAGCGGTAACCCGCCATGGCATCGCCTTGGCCCAAGGATTGGACCGCCGAGAGGATCACTACGATGAGTCCGGCGGCGGGACCGTTGACGGTGACGTGAGAGCCGTTGATCCTGGACACCACAACCCCGCCGATCACGGCACTGATGATCCCCGCCATGGGCGGAAATCCGGAGGCCATGGCGATGCCGAGGCACAGAGGCAAAGCGATGAGAAACACCAAAAAGCCGGATACGAGATCCGATCGCCAATGGTCTCTAAGCCCCGGCAGACCGGTTCGGGGCACCCGGCGCAAAGCTTGGATCGAAACCATAGTCGCACTCACAAAACTGCATTAACCGAGTCCGGCGAAGCGACTTCCATGCCAGATGCAGAAAAATTCTATCTTATTGATTTTTCATATAAATGACTTATTTGGCGAGGTATTTGAGTGTGGACTGGTTCAAGACCACCCGCTTAGGCGGTGTATTTGAACCGCATCCGGGTCACCGAATGAACTTCTCCCAGTCGTTCGGGGCGAGAGGTTTCATCATGCTTGCGTCGACACGGCAACGGGTGGGATGAAAACCATTCCCCCTGCCCTCTTTTGCACAGCGAGGGGGATTCACGACGCTTGCCGAAAGCCGGCACTCCGTCGGCTCCCTCACCGTACAATCGAACTTGGAGTGCTCCGGCAAACCGGCCAGCAGAAACCGGAAACGGAACGAAAACCAGTCAGCTCGGCAAAATGCGAGGTCCTGTACCGGCACTGGGACGCGTTAGCCTCGTGCCGGTGCTGAAAGCCGATAGCAAGATCAGCTCGATTCTTTCAGCCCGTACTTCCGGATGCGATAGCGCAGCGTTTCGCGGGTCGTGCCGAGGGCGCGGGCGGCGGCGGTGACGTTGCCGTCGTGGCGCTCCAGGGTGGTTCGGATGATGTAGCAATCCATATCGTCCAACGCCATGCTCCCGTCGAGCGGAATGAACAATCCGTCCGCGCTCGCGGCATCGATGCCCGGCATTCCTTTTTCGCCGTGCCGGCGCAGCTGCAACCATTCGACCGGCAACAGCGGCCCCTCGGCGAACAGCACGCAGCGCTCGATGACGTTCCGCAATTCCCGTACATTGCCGGGCCAGTCGTGCGCCCGCAATTCCGCCCAGGCCGCTTCCGGAACCACCTTGACGTGCTTGCCGGCCTTGGCGTTGAACTCGGCCACGAAAAGCTCCACCAAATCTTCCAAGTCCTCCTTGATGTCCCTGAGGGGTGGCAGGGTGAGCTTGAACACGCTCAAGCGATGGTAAAGATCGCCGCGGAATTCGCCGCGCTTGACCATGTCCTCCAGATCCCTATGGCTTGCCGCGAGGATTTGCACATCGACCGAGATTTCCTTCTCCGAGCCCAGCCGGCGGATTTTCCGGTCCTCGATCGCCTTGAGGAGTTTGGACTGAAGATCCGGAGCCATCTCGCCAATCTCGTCGAGGAACAAGGTGCCGCCTTCGGCCTGTTCGATCAATCCCCGGTGCCGTGACAGGGCGCCCGTGAATGCGCCGGCCTCATGCCCGAACAGTTCGGATTCCAGGAGCTCGCGCGGCAGCGCCGCGCAATTGAGCTCGATCAACGGATTTTCCGCCCGTTTCCCGCCATAATGCAGGATGCGGGCCGCGAGGCCCTTGCCAGTGCCCGTTTCGCCGCCGATGATCAAGGCGCTGAAAGGCACTTGGGTCAAGCGCGTCAACATCTCGCGCACCCGCTGCGCCGCTCGGCTCTTGCCGACATAGGCCTCCGGCGAATAACGGCGATAGCGCTGGCGGACTTGCTGAGCCAGGCGCTTTTGGGCCTGGGCGCTGCGGGCGGCGGCGGCGATCACCAAGTCGAGCCGCGACATCTCGCACGGTTTTTCGAGGAAGTCGTACGCACCCAGGCGCAAAGCCCGCACCGAATCCGGCACGCTCCCGTACCCGGTGAGCAGCAGCCATTCGGTATTGGCGATCTGCCCTTGAAGCGATTCCATGAAATCCAGAGCGTTGCCGTCCGGCAGATTCATGTCGGACAGGATCAAGATCGGCTCGAATCCCTGTTCCAGCAGCAACTCTTTCGCATCCTTGAGGTCTTTGGCCCATTCCACTTCCCAACCCGCCTTGCGATAGTGGCGCGTCAGTTCGGAACCGAACAAGGCCTCGTCTTCGATGATCAGCAAGGTATTCAGCACGGCAAACTCAGACCCATTGACAAGGAAGCGTTAAACTCACCCGAGCTCCACGGGGCTCGACATTCGAAATATCCAGCTGCCCGCCCAGGTCGCGCGTGAACCGCTGAACCATGGCCAGACCGAGGCCGGTACCGCCGGGCCGCCCGGTTGCGAAAGGACGAATACCGGTTTGCAGGATCTCCTCGGGAAACCCAGGCCCATCGTCGGTCACCGTGAGGAGAACGTGGTCATCCCCTCGACAGGCACAAATTTCTATCGTTCCGTTTTGATCTCCGATAGCCTGCGCCGAGTTCAGAATCAGATTGAGCAAGGTCTGGCGCAGACGGCATCCCGGCAGCCGGCAGACCAAATCGTTCGATGCGCTCCAATCGAGCTTGATGTTGGGCTGGATCTGGTAACGGGTCAGCGTCACCAATTCGCGGATCAACACGCCGACGTCGCATTCGGCAACGGGCGCCGGGGTATGTCGGCCATTATCGAGCAGTTCGTTGAGGAGCCGTCCCATCCGCTTCAGCTCGGCGATGATCAAATCGACTCTCTCCGCCTGTTCGGTATCGTCGATCTCGTTGCGGAGATTGACGCAGGTCATCTGGATGCCGGCGAGAGGGTTGCGCAATTCGTGGGCGATACCGGCCGCCAGCTCGCCGACCGCCGCCAATCGTTCGGTACGGGACAGACTGGCCTGTTGCTCCAGCAAGGCCCGCGTGGCCACGCGCACCTCCGCTTCGAGGGATTCCGCGTGGTGGCGCTTGACTTCCTCCAGCTCGGCCAGACGCTTGACCATATCGTTATAGCTATTGAACACCGGCAGCAAGAGCGGGTCGATCCGCGCGGTTTCGATCGGCGTGAAATCTTCGTGGGCGAGGCGCAGCAGCAGTTCCTTGAGGTTGTTCAGCGGCGCCAGGATTTGGCGGCGGAAGAACACTCCCCCGAACAGCAGAATGGCCGCCAGTACTCCGAAAACCAGCGAGATTTCGGTACGGGTCGCCTGGCCGATCTCCTCCACCAATCTTTCCCGCTCCAGTGTCTCTTGGTCCAGCATGGCGCTGGTTATTTTGAGTGCGCGCAGCAAGAGCGCTTCCTGGCTCTCCGGAGGCAAGCGCTCCCGGCTGATTTCGACGATCAGTCTGCTGACTTCGGTCAGTTTGTTCGGCGTATCGGCCGCGACGTGATAATCATGCCGCGCCAGTTCCGCAAGCCGGGTGGAAAGCTCGGAAAGCTGTTGCGCATGCAAGCGGCGGTTTGACCCGGTCGTAAAGTACCCCGTCAGCGCGTCCTGCAACTTGAATGCGACCTCCTGAATATGATGGGCGTAGCCGACGTAGGCGCGCACGGTTTCAAACCGCTCCAGGTTGCGCCAAATCATGCCGCCGAGGAGGACGAGCACCAACAGCAAAAGGCCGAGCAGCGCCCAGCCCCTTACTTGGGCATAGCGATAGGAAAATGGTTTCACGGTCTGATTCTCAAAGGCGCGAAGATACCCATGCTCTGATTCTGTCCCCCGGCCCATGATTCGGCGGCAGCCGGTCGTTCAGGCTGCGTATTCTAGCCCAGAGAGCGAGACTCGCTTCAAAAAGCGATCTGTCCGCCAACGGCATTCAAGTGTCGACGCGTCTGATAACGCAAGAGGACAAACAGAAAGCACATCGACAAGGAGTAGCCGTAAGCCGCGCCCACCGCGCCGAATCGCTCGGACAGATAAAAACCGAGTACCAGATTGATGACTACCGCATAACTGGTGGAAACGAATACGCTGCGGCTCTGCTTCATAAACTGTAGGTAATAGGGCGAATCCGAGAAAATGGCGTTGACCGAGGCGCCCACCGCAAGCACGCACAGCGCTTCGTAGCCATGGCTGAAATTGGGGCCGAACCAATCGAGAATGGTTTGTCCGAGCACCACGACGACGGTCAGAAAAGCGATCGCCAGCCCGCCCACCACCATTAGCCTGTGCCGCATCAAACGCCGCAAGGACAAGCCGTCCGCGCGCTCCATGAACATCGACGTCAGCGGCAGATAAAACCGGTTCGCCGTATTGGCCAGAAGCACGATGAAGGTGCCGGTCTGCGCGGCGACGGCATAGGTGCCCACGATCGCCTCGGACGGATAGAGCAGTTCCAAGACGATCACTCCCGATCCGGCCATCACGCTCAACATCCAACTGTTCAGCAACAGCGGCACCGCCCGCCGCACCCATTTGGCCCTCAAAAAGTCGGGCCGAGCCCGCCACGTATCTTCCGGCATCGTGAGCCGGGCCAACTGGTGTATCGCACTCAGGGTCCATAGCCAGGCCAAGCCATAACCGCAGGCGACGCCGACCGCCGTCATCGGCAAATCGAATAGAAAAATCAGGTAGACGAAAAAAAGAAAGCTGGTCGGCAAAAGCAAGCGGTAGATCATGACCGCCTCGATTTGCCTGCCGTTCGCCGTAACCACCTCGACCAGAAACAAGGCGGGGGCGATGGCGGGCAAGAACAGGACGAGAATGACCAGGGCGATGGGAGAATTCGCTCCCGAGGCGATGCCGAGCATCAACCCAATGAAGGCGAGGAGTAGGCTGAAAAGTACGATCGTACGCAGGGAGAAGGTCCAAAACCCCAAGCTGCGCGTCCAATCTCCTCTCTCCCGATAAACCGGAATGCAGCGCAATGCGTACTTGTCGAGTCCGAGCGTGGCCACGGTGGACAAAATGGTGATGGCGGACAGAGCTACGCTGAAATCGTCGAAATCCCGAACCGAAAGGTTGCGCGCCAGCGTGATATTGATCACGTAAAACAGCAGATAATTCACCAACGCAAGAACGCACAAGACCAGAGAGCCGGAATAATCAGCGCGCGATAAGGACTGAGTCAGCATGAATGCGAGTGTGGGTTATCGTGGAGTTCCGGCCAATCCGTTCGAGCCGATTTTGTTCTTGGTCATCGATGTGGATGTTTTGCTTGTTTTATGACCGACTGATGAAATTCGGCAATCGACTGCCCTAAAAGAGCCGCCTTGGCGCATGGTCTCCAGGTTTCTATTATGCCAGTATCGGCTCGATAATTATTCGACATTCGACAAAATCATCGGGGCCTTCCCAGGTTTTCCCTAAAAGAACTTTTTCAAACATTCGTCAAAATCGAATCGCGCCGTTTCGGCGCCGTCTAAGTCAGGAAGACGTGACGAAACGACGCCGACATCCCCGAAAAACGGAGCATGATCATGAAACAGACAGGAAAAGCCCTGGCGATTATCCTGGGCTTGTGCGTCTTGAATCCACTCCTTCCGGCGGAAGAAAAACCGGCTCGACCACAGGCGGGTTCGCCTGAAATCCAGGGAGGAGAACAACAGATAAAACGTCTGAAAGAGCGGCAAGAGTATCTATTGAAAATGCACGACCTGATGCACCAGATTCGAGATGCCAAGACTGACGAGGAGCGGGAGCGTCTCAAATTGGAGCACCTCAAACTCCTCCAGATTCGGACGTCCCCGCACGATCCGGATATGATGCAGGAACATATCCAAAAACTTATGGAACAAGGTACCGAGATGAAGGAGCGATCAAACAAATAATCAAAACCTCGCGGCCGATCTATTCGCCGGAAACGTTCGGCTCTTTGTTCCGTCTGCTTGCCTCATTTCCTCACATGCCTGCCTCGACTGCCGCCGTACAGCTTGGATTTTATTATTATCATTAGTTATAAGTTTTATATCTTTTATTCTTTTTAGTTTTAACCTTCGCTGTTAACATGCCTCCAACGACGATTCGGAAGCATGGCCTTGTCCCTCACAAAGCACACGGAATCAAGGCGCCCGAACGCGGAACCGTAGGATAAAGACTAAACAGGAAAATAGCCAAGGCTTGCGCTATGACGCTCAACAACCGTTTGCCTTATCAAGCTTCACAAACATCGCTGACAACCCAAAAGATCCTGGAAGCCTTGCAGGGGCTACGTTTTGGCTCGGTCGAGATCATCGTGCATGACGGACGCATCGTCCAGATCGAACGCAAGGAAAAGCTTCGCCTCAATCTCGCCTGTCCCGCCGCGTCCGCGGACTAAGACAGCGATCAGCAGTACACATTCTTTTTTCCATTATCGAAATCAGCCCACCGGTTCACCGGAGGTTCAACAAGAAAAATACGACTCGGCACGCTGACCGGATCACCGGAACTGCCTGAATGTGATAAGGGGTCACGATCATGCAAAACCGATGGTCTTTACTGTGGGCGGCGGGGGTGGGCAGCGCCTGGCTGGGGTTCGCACCCGAAGCTTCGGCCATTACTGCCGAACAGCGTTTCGAAAAGCTGGAACGCCACATCCTGGAACTCGAAAGACGACTCGAAGCCTCGGAGGCGGAAAACCAGAAGCTGCGTTCGAAGAAGCCCGCATCCACATCAACGGCATCCGAGCCGGACGTGAAAGCGCTCGATCAAAAGGTGAAAATTTTGGAACGCAAACTGGAAGTCGAACACGAGGTCACCGAAGCCAACGCCAAGAAAACGCCGCGGGTAGAAGCCGGTTCCGCCGGTTTCAGAATCACCTCGCCGGATGGGGACCACCAACTCAGGTTACGCGGCTACGTCCAGGCCGACGGCAATATCTTCATGGACGATTCCTCGGGCGATGCCATCGCGGACAAGTTCACCATCCGCCGAGCACGCTTGAACTTCGACGGCACCTTGTTCAAATACGCCGACTTCCGCATTGCGCCTGACTTCGGCGGAGGTCAATCCCGGCTCTTCGACGCCTACCTGGATCTCCATTACTTGCCTTTCGCCAGTCTCAACGTAGGCAAACAAAAAGCGCCGATCAGCTTGGAGCGTTTGCAGTCGGCCACCGCATTGACCTTCGCCGAACGCGCTTACCCCACGCAATTGGCACCGAACCGTGACGTCGGCGTTCTGCTGCACGGCGAATTCGCCAAACCCGGCTACACCACCCAGTATGGCGGTCCGCACAATTTCAATGACTTCATCACCTATCAGTTGGGCGTATTCAATGGCGCTCGCGACAATGGATTCATCGACACCGATTTGAATGACGATTTCGAGTTTCAAGGACGGGTGTTCGCCCATCCCTTCCAGCACAGCGGCATCGGACCTTTGGAAGGACTCGGTCTCGGCGTTGCCGGCAGTTGGGGACACCCGCGCAACGAAACAAGCATCCCCGGACTTACCAGCCCCGGACAGCAAAGAATCCTGAGGTATAGCGAAGCCAACAGCACGGCCACGGCCACCTCGGTAAACGGCTATCACTATCGGGTCTACCCGCAGCTGTACTGGTATTGGGGACCGTTCGGACTGCTCAGCGAATATGCCATCTCATCTCAGGAACTCCGCCGATCCACAATCACCGGCCCTACCATCAATGCGAAGACGAGGCAGGACAATACCGCTTGGCAGGTGGCGCTCTCCTATGTCCTGACCGGCGAGGACAGCAGCTTCAACGGCGTAAAGCCCCGCCATGCGTTTAATCCGTTCAACGGCCAATGGGGCGCGTGGCAAGTCGCGGGACGTTGGAGCGAGCTGGATGTTGATGACGATACCTTTCGCGATTTCGATCCGCGTGCGACCAGCACGCTCTTTTTCGCCAACCCGGCCCAATCCGTCAGCAAGGCGACCTCCTGGGCGCTGGGCTTGAACTGGTATTTGAACAATAACGTAAAAGTCATGGCCGATTACGAGCAGACCCATTTCGACGGCGGCGCAGCCGGCAACGGCGACCGGCCCACCGAAAAGATCTTTTTCACCCGATTCCAGTTCTCTTATTAAAAGGAGCCAGCCTCATGACACTCAAAAATTTAAGAAACACCTTGAACACCGCTCTGCTCGGCATGGCCTTGACCGCTTCGTCCACCACCGAAGCCGCCGCCGTCAGCCTGCTTAATGTCTCCTACGACCCCACCCGCGAGTTTTACGAAGAATACAACGCGGCCTTCGCCAAGTACTGGCGCGAGAAGACCGGGGACACGGTTACCGTCAAACAATCCCACGGCGGCGGCGGCAAGCAGGCGCGCGCGGTAATCGACGGGCTGGACGCGGACGTGGTGACGCTGGCCCTGGCTTACGACGTCGACCAGTTGTATCAAAAAGCCAAGCTGATTCCGGAAAACTGGCAGTCGCGTCTGCCCAATAACAGCGCCCCCTATACCTCCACCATGGTGTTCCTGGTGCGCGAGGGAAATCCCAAGGGCATCAAGGAGTGGGACGACCTCGCCAAGCCCGGCGTTTCGGTGGTCACGCCCAATCCGAAAACATCGGGCGGCGCCCGCTGGATCTATCTCGCCGCCTGGGGCTACGGACTGAAAAAGCACGGAAACGAGGCAGCCGCCAAGGACCTGGTGCAGAAGATCTACAAGAATGCGGCGGTATTGGACACGGGAGCGCGCGGCTCGACCGTTACGTTCGCCGAGCGGGAAATCGGCGACGTACTGGTCACCTGGGAAAACGAAGCCCATTTGATACTCAAGGAATACAGCCGATCCAGCAGCACGGAATACGGCAGACAGAAGTTCGAGATCGTCACGCCGTCCCTCAGCATTCTGGCCGAACCGCCGGTCACGGTGGTCGACAAGGTGGCCAAGCGCCACGGCACGGAAGAGCTTGCAACGGCTTATTTGCAATACCTCTACAGCAAGGAGGGCCAGGATATCGCCGGCAAGCACTTCTATCGGCCCGGCGATCCGGAAGTTTTGGCCAAATACGGCAATCAGTTCAAGAAGCTCGAGCTTTTCAAGATCTCGGATGTTTTCGGCGACTGGAACAAGGCCCAAAAGACACATTTCTCGGACGGTGGCGTGTTCGATCAGATTTACGGCTCAGGACGCTAAGCGTTTTCCGGTTTGCCTGAGTAGGTCGGCAATCCCTTGCCGACAACAGCGTCGGGAAAGGATTCCAGACCTACTTGCCGACCGCGGGAGCCTTAAACCCGCTGGCAGACCGGGATCGTCTGCCGCCTCTGTGGTTACTTTATGCAAAGGAGCTTTCCCATGCCTCTGCGACAACTCGTGGAATATTTCAATCAGCGCTTCGCCGAAGAGCAAGGACTTAACAGTCCGCCGCTCCGGCTTAAAGGCACGCGGGTCGAAGGATATCTCGGGGATCTGCATGTCGGCAGTATTCTCCAGCCGGTGCGGCTTGCCGAATCGCCGTCGCTGGTAATCGGCCACGACGCATCCTCGTTCATACCGGACGAGACGAATGGTTCGAATCGGCCGCTTCACGGCCCGGCCGCGGATGAAGCTCTCAACATCGTGAACCTCGACCGTCTGACCCGCACGGTTCACATGCTCAACTACCTGCCGGTTGCCCACCAGGACGGACACCTGTTCCTGCACGTGCACCCGCGCCATGTCCTCGCGGTGAAACGGGACCACGGCGCTTATTTCGAAGAAATCATCCGACGCTGCGGCCTCTCGACCCGCCGCGTGGTCATTACGCTGCAGATCAGCCCCATTTACGACCGCCATCTGGTTCTGCTGCTCGAAAGGCTGAGAAACTACCGCGACCGCGGCTACTCGACGGCGATCAAATTCGACGACCGCGCCGGCGAAAGCTTCCTTGAGCGGTATTGCATCGAATTCCTCTACCGCTTCACGCCAGATTTCGTGCGGTTCGACACCCGATTTTTCCCGAAATTGGCCCGCGATGCCGAGAATTACCGACGGCGATCTTCTCTGCTATTGGCCGTTCGCCGCTTGGACACCCAATTATTGATCGAGGGCGTCAACAGCGAGGCCGATGCCGATGTGGCGAAGCTGCTACAGGCCGATTTGGTCAAAGGAAGCTACTACGAACGGAATGCCGTTCGGGGGGTGGAGCGGAGCCTCGCCGATTGCATGGAATAGCGTCGTGCTCTCGTTGCGGTGGACGGCGTCGGCTATATCCTGTTTCTCGATCGCCTCGTAATGATCGAATCGGATATCCATGAAATCGGTACGGATGCCCGCATAGCCTTCGTTCAGAAGCGGAGCGACCGGGGAGCCCGTATCTTCGACCTCGAGCACCTTGGTCCAGTCGGCCCCGAGTAGAGGATCATTCAGATAAAGCGCAATGATGACATTGCCGGCAGCATTGTCCGATATAACCGTTCTCAAACCAATCCATTGGTTGGTAGGAATAAGATTGGGTTTAGAAACGCGGTCATATCCCCCCTGATAGATCCCTACGGTTTTCAGCGTATAGTATTTCCCGTTGAGCTTTTTCTTGATTACCGCATAACCATCGACACGTATTCCGGCGTAATACAGATTATCGCCGTTCTGATATCGATGAAAAAACAATACTCCATTGGATTCGTTCCGATTCGGACTACCCGACGCATTGATCCGCTCGATATTGAAATAGACTTGTTGAGTAAAATTCTTGAATTTCGATCGTGTGACTAGGCGGAATATATTTTGTGGCCGATACCCATCATCGGTATCGACCGGATTGGTCGTGGCATACAGCAACCGCCACTGATCATCGTCGGCAAGCTTTCCCTGCACGGTCATTCCTATTCCGCCTGACCGGTAGAAATAGGCCCCGGAGTTCAGCCACCAATCGTTGTCGTTACTGTCGCTCATGTCGGCCGTCTCATAAAGCACGACATCGCTATCGAATCCGTCCGAAAATCCCGAGGCCGAAGGTGCAGCAATCATCCCGACCGCGGCAACGAACATGGTTAAAGGTTTGAACAAGCTCACTGCGTCCATGTCTGATTGATCCTATTCCTAGTCAATTGTCCCTTGAAGCCGATAAAAATCCTTCAGATACAGCCCGTCGGAATGAGTGTCAAAACTCGATCAAGGCGCCGGCGATGGCAGCAAAGTTAGAATAGGTCGCAGCCTCGTACCTCGAAGCCGTTACATACAAACTAAAGTTGTCGGCCACGTTCCATTTGACACTGCCACCCGCACTCAGCTGAAAACTAAAATCGGTGCCGGCTTCTTTGCCAACACCCGGAGCCACGGTGACCTCTGCGGAGACCGCATCGCCGAGCCGGGTTCTTAAGCTGAAAGGCGCCATCAATCCGAAATAGTTGTCCGGTGTCCAGAACAAGTCGCTCATTTTACGCGTATCGTCGAAGGTGAACTGTGCGCCTATGCTAAAGTCCGGATCTTTCCAAAACCTGTTTTCGATAAGAACTTCGGTCCGGTTACGCTCGTTGTTATCGCTATAAGAGAAGAAATAATGGTTGGCCGCTAAGCTGAGCGTATCCAAGGCCCTGAGCTTGAATCCGCCTACGGCCCTGAAAAACGAGATATGATTGGCTATGGCGCCCGCCGTGTTGACATAGCTGTGATCGGCTCCGATCGAGAAATCGACGTTATCGCCTATGCCGGTATTGAAATGAATCGAGCCCAACGGGTAGGTCGGAGAGGAGTCTGGGGAACCGGCGGGAGACGATCGGCTCGAAAAACCGGCAGCCCCCGCCGAAAATGCGATCGCTGAACGCGGCCCCAGCTCGTTCAGCTCATACCGCAGTTTGCCCTCGAATTGGTGGCCTACTGCCTGAAAGTCCGTTTCCACCGGCGCTCCGCCCGTTCCTGACGGCCTCAAGTCGACGGTCTGATCGAAATCGATGTATCTGTAATAGCCCCAGAAGGAAAGTCTGTCCGAAATACCGTAATTCACGGATGGCGCAATGCTGAAGTACGACCGATCCGAGTTGTCTTCAAAGTACAGTCCCTCGATTTGCATAATCGGTCTGAGACGGCGGTCTAGCTCGGCTAGCTCGTAGCGAATCACCGGGTCATTCGGACGAAGAACCGCCGCCTTCTCCAAACGCTCGCGAGCACCCGCATGATCGCCGCTCCACCGAAGCACTTTTCCCGTCCTGACGAGCAGTTCCGCATCGTCCATCGCCCCTTCCCGCCCTAACCGATCGAAGATCTCCATGGCTTGCGAATATCGGCCCGCACTGGCGTAAAGCAACGCCAACTCATTGGAGGTCGATGCGATAGGATCGATGGCCTTCAAGCGCGCAACAAGATCGTTTCCGGTGTACTCGCGCGGAACTTCAAACCGTGGGAGATAGAATCGAGGAGAATTCCTGGTCAGGAGATAGTCATTCTCCACGTGAAAGGCCATCCGAAAATATTTTTCCGGAAGCTGCCGGTTGAGCTTGAAAGCGGCAGGCTCATTGGACAGCGATTTATGTCCTTGGTCGCTGTAGGGAAACGAAAAGGCGATAATCTTCGAACCCGGCACTTCCCGACTCAGAACATCCCGGCAGTCGCGATAATCCGCTTCGATCCGAGCGGCGTACTCCTCATAGGTTTCCAGTCGGCCCTCCCCGTCCAGCCACATTCGGTTGACCAGAAACCTTCCCAAATGGCCGTCCTTATCGACGGGCACATAGTGCTGTCCTTCGGTACTGTGACATTGCATATCCCAACGTCCCGTCGCAAAGTAGCGCCTGATTTCCGGCCAGGCGACGGTATAGGCGCCGCGGGTGGCAACATCCGCCACCGGCACGAACATCGTTGCCTTGAATCCGGTCTCCGCGAGAACCGGATCCGCATTCCGAAAACTGTCCGAGCGAGCATCATCGAAGGTGATGAGTATCGGTTTAGGGGGCAGATTCGCATCTTTTTTCTCGAGAAAATCGAGAAGCTGATCCATGGTGATGGATTGATAACCTTCTTTCTTGAGCGCGATCAGCTGGTCTCGGAATTGCCTCAGCGGCACCGTATCCTCTCGATTCGAGCCGGTGATACCGTGATAGAGAAGAACCGGAATGCTCGGCGATTCGGTGTTTTCATAAAGTGCGTTCAGCGCCTCCAACGCGCGGCCCTGTTCGCCGCTATAAAACGTCAACTTGGCCAGATTCTGCTGTAGGGTGACTTTGCCCGGATATAGAGGTTCCATCACTTCAAGCATATCGCGCGCGGCAGAAAAATCGCCCTGCCCCCAATGCGCATTGACCAGCTGTTGGAGCGTACGGCCAGAATTCGGATACTTCGCATGAAGCTGTTCGGCGAGCTCGACGGCCTCGGCGATCTGTCCCCGCAAACGTTTTGCCTCTATGAGCTCTATCGGCCCTCCGCTCTTGATCGGATCCAGTGCCACGGCATGCTCGAATTCCTGAAGCGCCACCGCGTAATGAATAGCAGAAGCCTCCTGCTTACCCTCTTTGTCGAGGCGCCCAGCCAGTTCAAGATGCAGATTTCCGAGCCGGATCAACCGGTCCGGAGATGGCGCGACGGCGGTCAGCCGCGTAAGCCAGCGAACGCCAGCCTCGGTGTCTCCGGAGTAGACGGCATCATCTGCAATCAGGCCTAAGGCATTTACATTGTCCGGTTCTTGCTCGAGGACCTGCTTGGCGAGCCGTACCGCGTCCTCATGACGCCCTGCCCAAACCAGAAGCCGAGCAAGCCTGATTGTCCATTTACTGTCTTCCGGATGCTTGGCAACGAGGAATCTCCACTCCGACTCCGCCCGCTCCCAATTACCGAGCGCGGTATAGTGCTCGGCGAGCCTCGCGCGGGCGACATCCTTCTCGGGATGGGCTGCCAAATAGCGTTTCAGGACTTCGACGGCTTCATCGTACCGATGCTCATTCCAATACGCGTGGGCAAGACCCAATGTCGCCAGATAATCGTCGGGCGAAGCCTGCAGACTCTGTTTCAGATAGGCAATCGACTCCTCATTTCTCCCGAGATCGGCCAATAGGGTGCCTAGGCGGCGCAAATGCTCGGGGGCGTGATCAAGTTCCACCAGCGATCGTAAAATGGCCTCCGCCTCCTTCCGATTTCCGGTAGAGGTCAAGTTCTCGACGAGAGCCAGTTTGGCTTCCACATTCTCGGGCGAGCGATCCAGGATGGACCTGATCTCTCGCTCGGCCGAAGCATAATCCTTCTGCGCCGAGAAAATCCTTGCTCTGCCGAGGTGCGCCGCTTCGTCCCCCGGTGCTTTTTGCACCACCTGCGCGTAATAATCGAGCGCCTGAGACAAAAGCTGGTCCTGCTCGCTAGCCCGGCCGAACGCCAAAAGAGTCGGTACGTCGCCCGGAAAATCCTTCAAAAGACCGCGCCAAATCTCATAGGCCCGCTGACGCTGTCCGAGCCGCCTAAGCTTTGAGCCCAACTGACGCCAACCCGCGACCAAATCATCGTCACGCTGAATCTGAAGACATTTTCTGTAATATTCGGCCGCTTCCTCATATCGGCCGAGCTCGGCCAGGGTGTGGCCAAGGCGCCGCTGGTTTGCCGGCACCGGTTCCGCCTTTACCAAGGGTCTCAAGATCTCCTCGGCGTCTTTGTACCGCTGCTGGCCTATCAAGGCATCGGCAAGAAGCGAGCTCACTGCGGCATCCGCAGGAGCACGCTTCATCACGGCCCGAATCTCCCGCTCGGCAGGCTTATACGCTCGCTGGGCCAAAAAAATCCGAGCCCTTCCGAGATGAGCCTGTTCCTCTTCCGGATCGTTTTTCATTACCCGCGAATAATAATCAAGTGCCCGGTCCCAATGGCGATCCTGCTCAGAGGCCTTGCCCAGAGCCAACAGAATCGACACATCGTCGGGAAAGGCCGCGAAAAGATCCGTCCAGATTTTATAAGCACGCGTCTTCTCGCCCAGCGCCCAATAGCTCCAAGCGAGCCCCCGCCAAGCCGCCACCGAGCCTTTATCGATCGCGATCGCCCGCTCGTACTCGCGGCGAGCGTCTTCATACTTCTTCTCGGAATAGAGCGCATCGGCGTGGTTCAAAACCGTGTCGGCGGATTCGGAAGTCGACTCCTCTGCCGTGACTGCGGCCGCGAATACGAGGGCGATCAGGCTGAGCAATACACGTTCGAAGATGAGGCTTGCGGCCGACGGGCCGAAGAAATGACAGTTCCCTAACATCACACGCTGACTCTTCTTAGTTTGAATTCGTATCGAGCAACGGAGCCGGATTCACCGCGCGGATACAGCAAGCATCACACAGCGATGAAAAGCCAACGGCAATCCGGCCGTTGTCATTCGCTTGCGCATCCGCGACGGCTAGCCGCCGCGGATGCGCAAGCGCAGAGATGGACTTCACTGAATCCCGAGCGCTGAAGTCATACAAGATCGCCGGGGGGATCGTCGCCGGACGCTGGCAATCGATCCATGAGGCGCCGCTCGGCAAGAGTCCCCGGAAACCGGACGCGCAGCGGCAGGGGGCGTGCGCTGAGGCAGCACATTGCGTGCCCGCCCGGAGAATAAGAATGGTAATGATGAGACGCCGCGAGAGGCATCGCGGGCGAGGAGTATGGCGGCTGCGATAGGCGGCAGCCCCGCCAGCGACAGATCGAGAATCGACAGTACTTTCCTTTTCCTCCTTGGCCTGCCTACTGCTCCAACCGAAGTCTTCCCCACAGTCATCGTCCTTAAGATCGACAAGCTTTTCATTATTTGACCTCCTCTTCTTGGATAGCCGAAACCGCTACCCTCATCCACTCGTACCGACAGCCCGTGTCCTGCCGACTGCCTATCCGATTATAGCCATACTTTACCGCTGGCTGTCCAATACGATGAATCCGATGATTTGTTTCATCTGCTTGCCAAGATCTGTGCCATTGGAAATTTTCTGCGCCACGTTTCCCGTGGCTCCGACTGCCGTCACGGCACAGAAGCCACGGTATATTCATCTTCAGAGACTATGTTGCCCCCATCCTTCACCAGCACCAAGTCGTCGCGGCTGAGAGAGAATACGTCCTGCCCTATGTCGCCAACCATGGTGACGGCCAAGATCTTGCCCTTCGCCGCCATGCGCGCGTCGAGATTGGCGAGAAAGTCTTTCGATTGCCGATCCCCGGCGGTGGAGCGTTTCATGATGATGTTCAGGCCGTCGAATGCTGGGTCTGCCGCCCAATTCAATGCCTGCTCGGCCAGCGCGACGGTCTCGGATGACCGAATGTTGTCCTCAAGGATCAAGGCCGGCAAAAACTTGAGCCGATGATGGCGGGCGAAGATCTCCACGGCAAGGTCGCGATTCTCTACCTCTTTATGCGTGCCCCCGCTCGCCCAGGTGAAATACTTTGGGCTGAGCATGTAAAGATCATCGACTTCGCGGCGAAGCTTTGTCCAGGCGGCTGCCCCGGGTATCGCGGCCACGATCCCGTATTTTTGCGGCAACGGTTCTGCCTTTACCCAGTTCAGGCGCACGGATGCGCTGCCCGCGCCCGCCGGATCCTCATCGCTTTCGTTCCAGACCGCGAGCGTTAAGGGACCGTAATCGGATCCCGCAGGCATCTCGGCCGGCCGCTTTAACAGCGGACGTCCGTTTACCGATGCGACCACTCGGGAATCAACGACTCGCAACGCTAAGGTGATAGTCCCTGAAAGCACTTCCCGACTCGCGAGTTGATTGAAGCTACCGTCCTTATTGCGTGCCTGGAGCAGAGCCAGCCCCTCGGAAACGCCCAGCCGGACGAACGGCTCGCCTTGTCGTTGCCGCAAGGAAATCCAAAATTGACCTTGCGGTTGTCCCTCGAGTTGCACTTCCACGCCGGCATTTTGCCAATGCTCCGTGCCGCCGAGCATGACCAGCGCCCCCTGCTCTCCCTCCTTGCTGGCCACCCGAAGCGCGCCATCCTCGATGGCGATTTCGCCTCTGTCCACCACCCAGTCCGGGGCAGAACGAGCGGCTTGAAAGTGATCGATGAAAGGCTTCCGGCGCGGTGCATGGGCTTCGAGCCGAGCGAGCAGATCCGCTTCGCTCCACTCCTTCGACACCCGAATTCGTCTGAGACCGGACCAGGGGTCATCCCGGTAGTTGGCTCCCCAAAGACCGGTAACAAAACCCACGGAAAGAGACGCCGCTTTCAAGGTCTGGGGCCAGATGTCGGCTTCGCCGCTCTGATCCGCGTTCCAGGCACGCGAACAATCCGCGGCGATAATGGGCTGTCCGAGCCGCTGCTCCAGTACCTTGCGCTCTCGGGCGTATCTCTGCGCCAGAACTTCGGTCGATGTAAAGCCTCCAACACCGGAATCCTGACAGCCGGATACGCCCACTTCCCAGCGACCGCTCTTGACCAGCTGTTTGAGTCTGTGCCAAGAAACCATGTGGATATTGGCCTGATCCAGCAAGCTCGGATTGACGAATACGACTCCCGTCATGCCCACGGACGCGAACACCTCGTCCGCGGTCTCCAGGGTTTCCCTGTACGCTTCGTCGAATGTCAGCAGCAGAGGTTTTTCCGGCAGCGCAGCCTCATCATCAAGCTGCCACCGGCGCACTTGTGCGAGCCGCACCGTGGAATAACCGGCCTTTTTCAAAGCTGTCATATCAGCCCGGAATGACTCCGTCGGAATCGCGGAGTCGCGCGAGGAGCTGATCTTGCCGAACACCAGCGCGACGAACGCTTCTCTCTCCTGCCCAGCCATAATCGGGGCCGGCGGGGGCGAGGACGACGCGCTCGACATGTATTCCACACCTTGCAGAATCGCTGTCACCGTGACGGCCAAGGCTATCCACCAAAACAGATTGCGCCAATGTCCGACCGGGTGCGCGCTGCTGGGAAACTCGCTTACGACAACTGTTTGCTTCGTGGCCATCACCGCGTCCCCCATCCGTTGTTTCGCTGAGTGGCAATTGCATACGGCATCTGCCAAACCAAGAAGATCATGTAATAAATCGTAAAATAAAGGCCATAAATCCAGTTTCTATCGGATTTCCAGAAAAGGTAATAAGCCGAAAACATAAGCCCTATCATTACCGTGCCGAGAAAGTACACCATCGGCGATATGAAATCGTTATTGGCGATCGGCAGCCATAGACACATACGAAGTATCAGGATGGGAGCCACTATCGGGAACAGCAATTGGGCATAAAAAGCGACGGCTGCAAGCGGAGGTTTTTTCCACATAAAAGTCGCTGCGATTAAACTTTCTCGGAACCACGACTTTTTCCAGCGCAGCTGCTGTTTGAGAAATTTCCGATGCTTTTCGGGGACGATAGTCGTAGCAATCGCTTCTCCCGAGTAAATCACGCGATATTTGCGCAGCAGCATATTGGTCAAGCTGCGGTCATCTCCGAAGGTAGCGCGAACGCCGAGAAAATGCTGGTTGAGCCAGCGATCGAGAACCTCCATCACACAACTACGGCGGTAAGCGGAGAAACAACCGGGACAGCAGGTAACGGCGCCGAATATACTCTCAGCGGCCTTGATAACTCGGAATGCCACATAGTAGCGTGCCTGTTGCATCCGGGTGAGGCCATTTTCTGCGACGTTTGCGACCTCGGTATGTCCGGCTACCGCGGCGACCGTGGGATCGGCAAAGCCCTGGACGATTTTTTTTATCCCATCTCGCCGGACAAAACTGTCCGAGTCCACATAAACCAGGATTTCCCCGCTCGATACGCGGGCTCCGGCCGCCATCGCCTCGCGTTTCCCTTTATTGCGATCGAAGGACACCAGCGTGAGTTGCGGCCAGCGTTCTTGAGCGCGACTGACTTCCCTCAATGTACCGTCGGTCGATCCATCGTCGACGACAATCACTTCGAAATTCTCGGGCGGATAATCGACGGAATAACAGCATTCGACAGTTCGGTAAATCGCTTCTTCTTCGTTGAAAGCGGTAATGATGATACTGACTGTAGGCGCTATACCGACATCCTTCGGCGGTTTATAAAAAACGGAAAGCACGAAGCGCGAAATAATAAATACTCCAACCGCAATCGAGTAGGCATTCACGAACGGCTGGTACCAGTAATAGGTAAAATTGCTCCAGCGTACCCCCAATACGACCGCCATGCATAACGCTATCAATGCTATTGCGATCAGACGAATGAATGTGCGGTTAAATCCCGTAGATTCGGGATTAGTCGGGTGCTGAATATTCTGGTCTGGCAAGCTTTCTAAAGACAGGAAATATTCCGTTGTTGACATTCGTTTTCTCCTTAAAACAGCTATTGACCGGCAGCAATAGCGGAATGTCGAAAGCCTCGATGTGGTGGGCCGAGGCCGATCAAAACCCGATCGGGAAATCGAGACAGCTTTTCAATAAGCTTGATTGAAACCTGGCGACGCTCGCGCTATCGAGGACCACCAGACTAGCCTGCATTTCTCACACCCTTTCGTCGCGAGGGCGTCGAGACGCCGCTGTGGCGCGCCGCACGGACTGAGCGACGGCGAAGGCGTAGCTGACACTACGTCGAGCCGGCGAGAGGGGCGAGGCGGAGAAGCCCATCCTCCGGTGAAGGATGGGCCCGCTGAGCGGGCGGCCAAGGAAGGCTGCCCTGGACTTTGTGCGCAGCCGGATGGCGTAGCGCAAAGACGGCATCTCACAGTAAGTGGAAGGGTCGCGACTAAAGCGACCGTTTGCGATTGGGCGGCATCCGCAGTAGGAAGGGTCGCTTCGGCGCTCCCGAAGCGACCGTTTGCGATTGGAAGGGCATCTCTGACGCTCCCAGAGATGCCGTTTGCGATTGGAAGGGGCCGACTAAAGGCCCGTTTGCGATTGGAAGGGGTGTGAGAAATGCGGGCTAGTACTTTTCCTGCAATCGTTTTCATACGACATCATCCTTATCCTTGTCGGTATGTAGGCGTGAAGACAGCAAATGCCGATTATTTCGCCCGGCCGCGTCCTTGAGATCCGCGAGTCTCGCTCGACGAATGCCCCTCGCCGGGACGCAATCCTAATAAAAGATGAACGGCCGGATTGCGCACAAAGCGCCTTTTCCAGACGCTGCCACAGTTCAGTCAATTTTTGTGCCAGACATTCATCTATTTGTTCTTCAATACACTTTCTAGGTAACACGGAAATTGGCGCCGTAAAGTCCCTGAAACATCCGGATCCTTCGATGTTTCGTAGAAACCTGATATGCAGTTAGCTTTGAAAGCTCAGCCTTGCCAAAAACCTGACCTGATCTTTCGTAAAAGTTTGATTTTTCTTAATTTCGTGATAGCAAATGCGCTACCGGCGACCGGCCCATGACTTGTAAAATTTTCTGACACCGGGGCGGCGGAACCCTTGGTTTTTTTATGATGCTTTGGAGACTCAGATCACTGCGCAAGCGGTGGCTCTTCCACCGCCGGTTCGCCTGTCACGAGAACATGCCCATAGGATCGTGCCGGTCGTGGAAGCAAACCAAGCCCGGACGGATCTACCGTCGGCACGAGGACCAGGCACCTGTGCCTGCGGTGACGAATCGCTCTCACCCGCTCGGTAGCGTGTCCCACACAACCGGCGGGCGAGATCATCGCGCTGCCAAGAATCTCTCATACGACCCATGCGGCTGCGTTGAGCCAAAACTGCTTCCGAAATTTCTGCGGCAAGGTGACACTCCAATTGCCGTGCGATCAGATAGCCAAGCCAGGTCGATTTCATTGAGTGACCTTGGCCGGTTGTACCTGCCCAATAATGACTTCTGGTTATAAGAACAAGCATTTTTATTATTTTTGAGAATAACCGTGCGCTGTTATCGTACAAGCAAACAACCTCACACCTGATGGGAGTTCTCTTGGCGATGCTGAAAAAACATGGAGTATTGCCCGGTTTTTCGATAACCCTGGGATTCACGTTGACATACTTGAGTCTCATCGTGCTGGTGCCCCTCTCGGCAACGGTTCTGAAGAGCGCCACGCTGGGCTGGGACGGATTCTGGACAGTGATTACCGCCCCGCGAGTCTTGGCTTCCTACAAGCTGACCTTCGGGGCCGCGCTGGCCGGCGCCTGCATCAACGCCGTGTTCGGGCTGCTGGTGGCCTGGGTTTTGGTCCGCTACGACTTTTTCGGCAAGAAATTCATAGACGCTTTCGTCGATTTGCCGTTTGCCCTGCCAACCGCCGTAGCCGGTATCGCGCTGGCAACTCTTTATTCGAGCAAGGGCTGGATCGGTCAGCTTTTTGCCCCTCTGGGCATCAAGATCGCCTACACGCCGCTCGGCGTGATTGTCGCATTGACCTTCATCGGCCTGCCTTTCGTCGTCCGCACGGTACAGCCGATCCTGGAGGATTTCGAAACCGAGTTGGAAGAGGCAGCGGCCAGCCTGGGAGCCAACCGCTGGCAGACCTTTCAGAAGGTTATCCTGCCGACGCTGCTGCCTGCGCTCCTGACCGGATTCGCTTTGGCTTTCGCCCGCTCCGTCGGCGAGTACGGTTCGGTCATTTTCCTAGCCGGCAACATCCCCATGGTCTCCGAGATCACTCCGCTGCTGATCATCACCAAACTGGAGCAGTACGACTACGCCGGCGCCACGGCCTTGGCCGTTTCCATGCTGATCGTGTCGTTCGGCCTGCTGCTGGCCATCAACGGGCTCCAGCGCTGGAGCGAACTGCGCCGCGCTTAACATTTTGAAGGAATACCAAATGTCTTCGATTGTCCTTCCTTCACCGATCAGCCGAACCCACACTGCCGGCCGCACGAATCGCGAACCGGCCCTCGTCCGCTGGGTGCTGATCGCTTTGGCTCTGTTTTTTCTGTTCGGATTCCTGTTCTTGCCGCTGGCCGTCGTCTTCACCCAGGCCCTCGGCCATGGCTGGGCTGCGTATGGAGCCGCGCTGATCGAACCCAATGCGCTTTCCGCCATGTGGCTGACGGTCTTGGCGGCGGCCATCGCCGTGCCGCTGAATCTGGTGTTCGGCATCGCTGCCGCCTGGGCTATCGCCAAATTCGAATTTCCGGGAAAAAGCCTGTTGATGACCCTGATCGACCTACCGTTCTCGGTATCGCCGGTGGTCTCGGGACTGATCTACGTGCTGCTGTTCGGACTCCAGGGCTGGCTCGGCCCGTGGCTGCAAGAGCACGACATCAAGCTGATCTTCGCCGTCCCCGGCATCGTCCTGGCCACGATTTTCGTCACCTTTCCGTTCGTAGCCCGCGAACTCGTTCCGCTCATGCAGGCGCAGGGCACCGAGGAAGAGGAAGCCGCGATCGTCTTGGGCGCCTCCGGCTGGCAGGCCTTCTGGCGCGTCACCCTGCCCAACGTCAAATGGGGCCTGCTCTACGGCGTGATCCTCTGCAACGCACGCGCCATGGGCGAATTCGGCGCGGTATCGGTGGTGTCCGGCCATATCCGGGGAATGACCAACACCGTCCCGCTGCACGTGGAGATTCTGTACAACGAATACAACAGCGCCGCGGCGTTTTCGGTGGCTTCCGTGCTGGCGCTGCTGGCTTTGGTGACGCTGGCGGCCAAGAGCATTCTCGAATGGCGCATCAAACAGCAGACCGTCGATCGATCGTAGGTCGTAGGGCGGGTTAGCGCAGCGTAACCCGCCGAAAGCGTAACCCGCCGAATCAGAAGGTCCATCCCTGCTAAGCCGCTCTACAAAAATCCAGGAGCACTCGGATATGAGCATAGAAATCAACGACGTGGAAAAATCCTTCGGCCGATTCAAGGCTCTTAAGAACATTACCTTGAACATCGGCAGCGGCGAACTGGTGGCGCTCTTGGGGCCTTCCGGCTGCGGCAAGACGACCTTGCTGCGCATCATCGCGGGGCTGGAGGCACCCGATTCGGGCTCTATCCTGTTTTACGGCGAGGATGCGACCAACCGCCACGTACGGGAACGGCAAGTCGGATTCGTGTTTCAGCATTACGCCCTGTTCCGGCACATGACGGTATTCGAGAACATCGCCTTCGGTCTTCGGGTCCGGCCGAGAGGCCAGCGGCCTTCGGAAAGCGAGATCCGGCGCAAGGTGCACGATTTGCTGAACCTGGTGCAGCTGGATTGGCTGGCCGACCGTTATCCCGGCCAGTTGTCGGGCGGCCAGCGCCAGCGCATCGCCTTGGCACGGGCCTTGGCGGTCGAACCCAAGGTGCTGCTCCTCGACGAACCGTTCGGCGCACTCGACGCCAAGGTCCGCAAGGATTTGCGCCGCTGGTTGCGACGTTTGCACGACGAATTGCACGTCACCAGCGTGTTCGTCACCCACGATCAGGAAGAGGCTCTGGAAGTGGCCGACCGCGTGGTGGTGCTGAACGAGGGCCGGGTCGAGCAGATCGGTACGCCCGACGAAGTTTATGACCACCCGGAAACGCCCTTCGTCTACCACTTTCTGGGCGACGTCAACCTGTTCCACGGTCGCGTCCACGACGGCCATGCCCGCATCGGCGAAACGGAGGTGGACCTCACCGGCGGCTCCGATCATCCGGAATCGGCGATCTTCTACGTACGGCCCCATGAAATCGAGATCCTGCGAGACGGCGGCGGCACCGGCACCATCGCCGCCAAGATACGCGATATCCGTCCGCTGGGAGCCACCGTGCGCATCGAACTGGAACGCATCGACGATCGCGGGTCCATGGAAGTCGAACTGACCCGCGACCAGTTCGGCCGCAAAGGCTTGAGCGAAGGCGATAAAGTTTACTTACAGCCGAAGCGCCTTAGGACATTCGACGGCAACACGAAGCGGGAAACGACGCTGGAAGCCGTCAATCGGTAGCCGGGGATCATCGACATGGCTTATCGACCTGCGCCCGTCCGACGAGACGTTGTACCGATAGTTGAGGTTCGCATTCAAAACCCGGTACTCATAGTTCCCGGTATCGGCAACTCCGGGTCCGAACACTGGCAAACCCGATGGGAAATCAAGCATCCCGAGTTCCGCCGGGTTCAACAAAAAGAATGGAATAATCCGGTTTGCGGCGACTGGATCGAGCAACTCGAAATCGCCGTATCGGAATCCGGACCGCACACCGTACTCGTTGCACACAGCTTGGGGTGTCTCCTCGTTGCCCACTGGGCCCAGCAGATGGGGCGTTCGATTCATGGCGCATTGCTGGTCGCACCTCCCGATCCCTCTTTGGCGACTTTTCCAAGTGGAGCGGTAGGCTTTTCGCCGGTGCCCCGCATGAACCTCCCATTCCCGAGTACGGTCGTCGCCAGTCCCGACGATCCCTACGGCAGCCCGGATTACGCTCGGCGCTGTGCGGCGGCTTGGGGCAGCCAACTTGTCGAGATCGCGCCGTGCGGACATATCAATGCATCGAGCGGCTTGGACAATTGGGAAGAAGGATTCGAACTGCTGCGCCGGTTGATAGACGGTTAAAATATGTCGCGGCCGTTATTGGGTCGCCCAAGGTTTCGGCATCAATAATCCTAGAAACGGCAGTTGACCGCTTCGATGCACCAGAAAAGCCCGATGAATCCTGAACGTCCCGCCCTGCATCAAGCTCACCTTTTGGGTGAAGCCGCTACGTACCCGATTGCACGGCGGGCGGGCCACCTGGCGGCGTTGCTCCTTCTTGCGGGAGACTACCCCGCGGCGGCGTCGCGCCTTGCCAGGCGACCCGCCCGCCGCACACTCCGGCACGTCCAACTGCCGTTTCTAGGATAATAATGGATCAGCAAAACGGCCCGATCGAATACCTCGCTACAAACGAAAATCCCACCGTCAACTTCGGCGAAGCCTTGCGGTACTGGCTGAAACTGGGCTTCATCAGCTTCGGGGGGCCAGCCGGGCAAATCGCCATCATGCACCAGGAACTGGTGGAACGGCGGCGCTGGATTTCGGAGCGGCGCTATCTTCATGCCCTCAACTACTGCATGCTCCTGCCGGGGCCGGAAGCCTTGCAACTGGCCACCTATATCGGCTGGCTGCTCCATGGCCTCAGAGGCGGAATCGCCGCCGGCGTCCTGTTCATTCTGCCCTCCCTGGCCATTCTGATCCTGCTGTCCTGGATTTACATGACTTTCGGCAGTCTGCCGGCGGTTGCCGGCGTGCTCTACGGCATCAAGCCGGCGGTAGTGGCGATCGTGGTTTTCGCCGCCTATCGCATCGGTTCACGGGCACTGAAAAACGGCGTCCTTTGGAGCATCGCCGTGCTGGCCTTCCTCGCCATTTCGGTGCTCTCCGTTCCCTTCCCCGCCATCATTCTGGCTGCGGCCCTGCTGGGTGCCATGGGCGGACGTCTCGCGCCGCGTTTTTTCCAGGCCGCGGATGATCACGGCAACCCCGACAAGAACTTCGGTCCATCGATCATAGACGACCGCACGCCGACGCCGGATCACGCCAGGCTGTCCCGGCCGAGGCTGATGGCCCTGGCGATCGTCGGACTGATTTCGTGGGGAGGAATCCTGGCGCTCCTGGATCAGGATCGGGGCTGGCAGGGAGATGCCGTTCAGATGGGCTGGTTCTTCACCAAAACCGCCCTGCTGACTTTCGGCGGCGCCTACTCGGTGCTGCCTTACGTTTATCAAGGGGCGGTCGAGCATTACCACTGGCTGACCGCTCCCCAAATGATGGATGGGCTGGCATTGGGAGAAACCACGCCGGGTCCTTTGATTATGGTGGTTACCTTCGTGGGCTTCCTGGCCGGCTGGAGCAAGGATTTGATCGACGGCGCGCCCTTGCTCGGAGGTGCCGCCGGGGCGGTGATCGCGACCTATTTCACGTTTCTGCCGTCGTTTCTGCTCGTCCTGCTGGGCGGGCCGCTGGCGGAAGCGACCCATGGCAACATCAAGTTCACCGCGCCCCTGACCGGCATAACCGCCGCCATGGTGGGCGTGATATTGAATCTTGCCGTGTTCTTCGCTTATCACCTGTTCTGGCCCAACGGCCTGAACGGCCCTGTCGATTGGCTGTCCGTGGGAATCGCTCTAGCCTCGGCGACGGCATTGCTCCGCTTCAAGCTGGGCGTTATTCCTCTGATCGGTATTTGTGCCATGGCGGGGCTCGTTTATCGGCTCGCGGTTCTTTGATCGGGTTTCGGCGTTTCCGAGCGACCGTCTGCGATTGAAAAGGTGGCTCCGGCGCTCCTGGAAGGGTCGTTCTAGCGCTCCCAGAGAGCGTTTTCCGAATCGGTGTAAGGGATTCGGATATGTAGGTCGGCAATCCCTTGCCGACGTATCGGCTCGGCGAAGGGCTTTGTCGGAAGGGCAGCTCTGGCGCTCCCAGAGATGCCGTTTGCGATTGGAAGGGTCGCGACTAAAGCGACCGTTTGCGATTGGAAGGGTGGCTCCGGCGCTCCCGGAGACACCGTTTGCGATTGGAAGGGACCGACTAAAGGTCCGTTTGCGATTGGAAGGGTACGAGACGCAGGCCGGACACAAACGGCTTCCTCATTTGTTCGGGGTTTCCCTAGCTATCGGATGCTATTGTTCTCTATACTTTTCCGGACAGTTTTTACCCATTCATCAAGAGAATTCCTATGCGCCGCGTTATTTTCAATCAAAAGGGGGGCGTCGGTAAGTCCACGATTGCCTGCAATCTCGCCGCCATCAGCGCCGCCGAAGGCAAGAAAACCTTGGTTGTCGATCTCGATATCCAGGGCAATTCCACCCATTATTTGCTGGGCCAGAAGGTGGCCGATCCGGACGCCAGCATCGCCCACTTCTTCAAGGACACCTTAAGCCTGAACCTGTTCGGCAAGAGCCCGAACACCGGGCTGGATAGCGCCATACACGAAACGCCGTTCCCTAACCTCTATGTGGTGCCCTCGCATCCCGAATTGGAACCGCTGCAGAGCCGGCTCGAATCCCGTTATAAGATTTACAAGCTGCGCGAGGCGCTGGATGCTCTCGGCGAATTCGAGCGCATCTATATCGACACGCCGCCGGTACTCAACTTCTACAGCCGATCGGCCTTGATCGCCGCCCGGCGCTGCCTGATTCCCTTCGATTGCGACGCCTTTTCGCGGGAAGCGCTGTACAACCTGCTGGCCGTGATTGGCGAGATCAAGGCGGACCACAACGACGCGCTGGAAATCGAAGGCATCATCGTCAACCAGTTCCAGGGCCGCGCCAATTTGCCTCAGCAACTGGTCAACCAGCTGATCTCGGAAGGCCATCCGGTATTGCAGACCAAGCTTTCGCCCTCGGTGAAGGTACGCGAATCCCATAGCGAATCCAAGCCGCTGATCCATTACGCGCCGGAGCACAAACTCTCCGAGGAATACAAGGCACTGCACCGGGAAATTCACGAGAGGCATCACTAAGGTTTTTCCATAGCCCCATGAGTACGCTCGCATTTCTCGATCGAATCGCGGAAGAAAAAATCCGGGAGGCCATCGCGCGCGGCGATTTGAACGATTTGCCCGGCGCCGGCAAACCCGTACCCGACGAAGAGGAACTGGCCCTGGTGCCTGCTGATCTGCGCATGGCGTACCGGGTTCTCAAGAACGCCGGCTATGTTCCCGAGGAAGTGCGTTTGCGGCGGGAGATCGAAGACGTCGGCCGACTGATCGAGCTGTGCGACGATTCATCGGCGCAATACCGGGAGGGTTTGAATCGGCTGCATCTGCTCGTGCAGCGGCTGGGAGAAATGCGCGGCGGCAACCTGGCGCTGCACGACCGTTATTACAAGCAGGTCGCCGAAAAATTCGGCGAGCGGCATACCGCTTCGAAACGCGATGAATAGCCTATAAGGACCAGAGCCGGTGCAAACGGAGGACATTCAAAAGGCGACCGAAGCCGCCCAACTTTTACGCGCACGGGCCTGGTTTCTCGGGACCCGCATCGATATTCGGGATCTGGAGCGCGGCAGCCGGCTCGCCGTGGGACCGCTGACCATGCTGGTGGGTCCAAGGGGTTACAGCCTCATTTTTCGCTTCGGCGTCGTCGTGCTCGTCGGTCTCACCCGATCCGAAGAAACGGAAATCCTCGAGCGCCTGGCACCGTCGGTCCAAAATCCGTTTGCGCACCCCGAATCGGACGAGGTAGACATCATCATCGATCCCGACCGACCCGAGCGCTTCGATACAAATGGGCGATTGAGTCTTACCGAAGCGACTACGGGGCGGCTGCAAGTCGTCGCCCACGTGCTGGCGAAAAGCTGCGTGCTGGGTTATTACGAACGCAGCGTCGGAGAGGTCTTCGACCGCGTCGAGCGGCTGGCGGAACGCCTGAGCCAGGGCCTAGGCCCCGCCCGGGACAAGAAAGAGATACTCAACGAAATCGGCAACGTCTTGTTGATTTTGACCCGGACCGTGGGCCGCGTCGAAGTCACCGAAAAGCCGGAAATCACCTGGGAAGACATCGAACTCGACCGCCTTTATGAGAGGCTGGCCTACGAATACGAACTGCGTGATCGGGATCTGGCGCTATCGCGCAAGCTGGAACTGATCTCCCGCACCGCCGAAACCTATCTGGACCTGGTCAACAGCCGCCAGACCCTCCGCGTGGAGTGGTATATCGTCATTCTCATCGTGATGGAAGTCATCCTGTCTCTGCACGAGAAGTTCTTCTGACGGACCTGCCCCCGTTTTCCGATATTTCAGCGAGCGCAGGTTTTTTCCCGTACCTGCGTATATAGAGATATGAAAACCTTTTCGCGAATTCCCTCGGTACCAATCTCTTTTAGTAGGTCGGCAATCCTTTGCCGACGCATGCGTCGGCAAAGGATTGCCGACCTACGATACTCGCCTATCGGGGACGCCGATCCACTCACCGCCGTTCCGATCGAATCGGCGTGCCATTAAACGGCAACTGGTCGTGAACGATTTGTCCTGCTCGATCATGACATCCGGAACCGGATTTCAGTCCCGCCGACAGGAGCAGAACGGCGATACCGCATCGATCCGCGACGAAATCCTCATGAGTCGGGTCTCTCAAGGCGATCACGACGCTTTTTCGTTATTGGTCCATCGCCATACTCCCCGGATGTATGCGCTGGCGCGGCGGATCAGCGGGCTACCGGCCGAGGCCGAGGAAGTTGTGCAGGAAGCCTTTCTGCGGGTTTGGGTAAACGCCGCGGCGTGGTCCCCGCAAAAGGGCACTTTCGCCGTCTGGTTGGGACGGATTGTCGTCAATCTGTGTATCGATCGCCGCCGCAGGGACCGATACGAGACCTGGGGCGACGACGAACCGCTTATCCAAGCCGCAGATTTGGAATCCGTGCTGACTCAGCAACAGCAAGCCGAACAGATCGCCTCGGCGGTCGAGGAGCTGCCGATGCGCCAGAGGAGCGCCCTGGTTCTGTGTTATTACGAGGGGTTCAGCAATGCCGAAGCCGCCGAAATTCTCGAGGTCTCGGTGGGCGCTTTGGAAGCTTTGCTGGTCCGGGCGCGCCGCACACTACGCGAACGTCTGGCCCCATTGATCCGAACTTAGGAGGAGTCCGATGCTATTGACCCGCCTCAAACATCATTTCGCCGCCTTCGGCGCCGATACCCGGCGTTGGCCGACAAAGCCGCATGGGATCTGGCGCCGGTTGGCGGGCTCTTCGCGCTTTCGAGCAGAACGTACCGAGGCCGAGCGCATCGACCGTCTGCTCGACCTCTGGCGTATCGAAACGCCATCCGAACAGCTTGCGCAACATATCTGCCAACGAGCTCTCGCATTGCCGCAGCAGCCCGTTTCCGCTATCGCGCCGCCGACCGACATCGTCGTTTGGCCGTTTGCGTCGTATTGGCCGGGCGTGGCCACCTTCGGTCTCGCGCTCATCATGGGTTGTCTTTTAGGTTGGTACGGCGGAATCAACGGCACGACCTCCGAGGACTGGCTCAACACGGCCGCCTTTACCCCCATGCAAGAGGATTTCAGCGATCGATGAAGCCTTTCAGCTTGTCGTCCCGAACCACCGCCTGGATTCTTCTGGGCTCGCTCCTACTCAACGTGTTTCTGTCAGCCTGGCTCGGCGTCGGCACCTATAAACACACGCACCGGCGTCCGTGGTTGTCGATCGAATCTTTCGAAGAACGGTTCACGTCACGATTGCCGGAGCACGATGCCTCGACGTTCCGCAGCATCCTGGATGCGCAGCGGCCGGAACTCGTATCTCGCATCGAGGCGGTGCGCGCCTCCCGCGACGAGGTCAGACGGACGCTCCAAGCCGAGCCGTTCGACCGGCACCTTCTCGAAGCGGCATTGGAGCGAAGCGACCATGCTATGACCGCCCTGCAAACCACGCTGCACACGGTGATCTTGACGGCCGCGCCCGAATTATCGGGTGAGGGACGCCGGCGCTTGCTCGAAAAACCCGAACGCTAAGAACGCATGAATGCCAGACCACGCCCCGCGTCCGGGCTGAGATTCTTATTGTTGGCCGGCATGCTCTTGGCCGACGATTTGCCGGCGGCGGAACGTCCGCCGTTCCTCGAAGATCCCCTGGACACTCGCAAAGCCGTGGCTCCGACTCCGGCGCGATCGGTCCGGAAACCCGGACTGGGCGATCCCTGCCCGGCGGATGCACGCGCCGGCCAAGCTTGGTCCTTGCTCGAAATCATCGACCAGGCGCTTTGCCACAATCCGCAAACCCGCCAAGCCTGGGCGAACGCACGGGTTCAGGCGGCCCAGTTCGGTGTGGCGGAAGCCGCCTACCTCCCTACCGTCAACCTGAACACCACGGCCTCATACGGCCAGACCGGCTCCGGAAGCGTATCCCAAAGCCAATTGCAAGGCTTCCCCCTGGGAACGGGGGTTAGTGGCGGAACCTTCGGGGGCAGGGAACAATTCCGGATCACGCCCTCGGTAAGCCTCAACTATCTGCTGTTCGATTTCGGCGGCCGATCCGCGCGACTGGAAAATGCGCGGGCGGCGCTCGATGCCGCCAACTGGAGCCACGCATCGACGCTGCAGAACGTGCTATTCACCGCAGTGCAGGCGTATTACCAGTTGTTCGCGGCCCGTTCGGCTCTGGAAGCTACCGAAGCTTCCGAACGGTCCAGCGAGGAAGCATTCGAGGCGGCGGCATTTCGGTACGAGGTCGGCGCGGCAGCTCTCGCCGACAAGCTGCAAGCTCAAACCGCCTACGCGCAAGCCAAACTCAACCGCCAGAGAGCCACCGGCGACGCGCAGAATGCCTTGGGAGTTCTGGCCAACGCCATGGGCCTCAAGCCCCATGCGTCGTTGGACATCGAGCCGCCCGCCTTCATCGAGCCGGATGCGGAACGGGAACGCGACGTGCAAGCCTTGATCGAAGAAGCGAAAGCGTTGCGTCCGGATTTGGCTGCGGCCGAGGCCCAGGTCCGAGCGGCCGAGGCGAATGTGAGATCGGCGCGCTCGGGCAGCCTGCCGACTGTTTCGCTGGTGAGCAATTACGCCTACAGCGATTCCAGCATCTCGCAAAGCTTCCAAAGCTGGTCGGTCGGTCTGCAACTCAGCGTGCCGCTATTCACCGGATTCGCCAATACCTACCAGATTCGGAGCGCCGAGGAACAGGTATCGGTCCAGGAAGCCACCCGCGATCAATTGGATCAAACGATCGCTCTCGACGTGTGGCGCGCCTATTTCGATTTGAATACCACGCGGGAAACGCTGTCCAGCACGAACGATCTCTTGGCAAGCGCGACCCAGGCGGAAAAGGTAGCCTTGGGCCGTTATAAAGCCGGAGCGGGCAGCATTCTGGAACTTCTGAACGCCGAAGCCGATCTTGCCAATGCCCGCTTGCAGCACGTCCAGGCCCGCTATAACTGGCACATCGGCAAAGCCCGCCTCGCGCAGGCGATAGGCGCTCTGGATCCGACCGAGATCGGCGCCAGTTCGCGGGCGGTGGAAAAAAAGACCAATCTCCCTTAATCAAGGTTCATGATGTCGCGTTCGAAACTCTTAATCTTGTTGCTCATCTTGGCCCTGGTCGCCGGCGGATTCGTACTGTGGAACAAGAACCGGCATACCGCCGATGCCTCCGCCTACCGCACGGCTCCGGTCGCCCGGGGCGATATCCAGCAAACCGTTTCCGCCAATGGAACCTTGAATCCCGTGGTGCTGGTCAACGTCGGCACCCAGGTGTCCGGTACGGTCCAGACGCTCCACGCCGACTTTAACGATCGAGTCCGCGAAGGCCAGGTGCTTGCCGAATTGGACCCGGCCCTGTTCCGCGCCCAGCTCGATCAGAGCCGCGCCAACGTGGCCAATGCCCGCGCATCTTTGCAGCTGGCGGAGGCCAACGAGCGGCGTGCTCGCGCCCTGTTCGGGCAGGACTATATCTCCCGCGCCGAATTGGATGCGGCGATACAGGCGTTGGGTGCGGCCAGGGCGCAAGTGGCCGCCGCCACCGCTCAGGTGCATCGCGACGAGACCAATCTGCGCTACAGCGTGATCGTCTCGCCGGTATCGGGCGTTGTGGTGTCGCGGAACGTGGACGTGGGCCAGACCGTAGCCGCGAGCTTTCAGACCCCCACCCTCTTCACCATCGCTCAGGACCTGAAGAAAATGCAGATCGACACCACCGTCGCCGAAGCGGACGTGGGAAAGGTGCGGGTCGGCCAAATCGTGCATTTTGCGGTGGACGCGTTTCCGGGACGGGATTTCGTCGGAACCGTGCGCCAGATCCGTCTGAACTCGCAGGTCCTCCAAAATGTGGTGACCTACAATGTCGTGATCGATGTCGACAATCCCGAGGAAATCCTCATGCCCGGCATGACGGCCTTCGTCAGCATCGTCGTCGACGAGCGCAAGAACGTGCTCAAGTTGCCGCTGGCCGCGCTGCGCTTCGAACCGACCGAAGGAGCGGAGGAAAAGAAGGCCGCCAGACCCAAGGAAAAGGCGGTTTATCGCCTGGAAGAAGGAAATCCGGTAGCCGTCCCGGTGCGCACGGGAATCGCCGACGGCAAGTTCGTGGAACTGGTCGAAGGCGATCTCAAGGAAGACGATCCGCTGGTAACGGAAGACCAGCGAAAGCATCAAGCCGGACAAGCTCAGGGCGGCGGCCCCGGAGGATCCTTCAGGATCAGGATGCATTAAGGATATGCCTCCGTCACTCATCGAAGTCGTCGATCTGGTCAAGACATATCCCGTCGGCGATTCCGGAACCGTACCCGTGCTGCAACGTCTGAACTTCACGATCGGTGCCGGCGAGTTCGTCGCCATCATGGGGCCTTCGGGCTCCGGCAAATCGACCTTGATGAATATCCTGGGCTGCCTCGACATTCCGAGCGACGGCCGTTACGTGTTGAACGGCACCGATACCGCCCGGCTCGGGCCGGATGAACTGGCTGCATTGCGCAACCGCACCATCGGCTTCGTCTTCCAGGGCTTCAACCTGCTGCCCCGGAAGACGGTCGAGGACAATGTCGCGCTGCCGCTTCTCTATGCCGGCGTGGGACGCGAAGAGCGCCAGGCGCGCGCGCGGAAGCTGCTCGAAGAAGTGGGACTCGGCCACCGTGTCGGCCATAAGCCGCCGCAACTTTCGGGCGGGCAGCAGCAGCGCGTTGCCATCGCCCGCGCCTTGGCCAATTCGCCGGCGCTGATTCTGGCGGACGAACCCACCGGCAATCTGGACACCCATACCAGCGAAGAAATCATGGCTTTATTCGAACGCCTCAACCGAAACGAGGGCCTGACCATCGTCCTGGTGACGCACGAACCGGACGTGGCGCGCCATGCCCAACGGCTGATCCATGTCGTGGACGGGCACATCGCCGAGGACGGTCCGGTGGAAACGATTCTGGGAGGAGTACATTCATGATGTTCGGCACTCTTCTGGAAGAAGCGCTGCAGGCGATGGGCGCCAATCGGCTGCGGAGCGCGCTCACCATGCTCGGCATGATCATCGGGGTCGGCGCCGTGGTGCTGATGATGGCGATCGGACAAGGCGCCCAGGCCATGGTGAGCGAAGCGATCGCCTCGATGGGCAGCAATCTGTTCATCATCCTGTCCGGTTCGTCGACTTCGGGCGGCGTGCGCATGGGCGGCGGCACCGTGCCCACGCTCACCGCCACCGATGCCCAGGCCATCGGCGAGTTGCCCGAGATCGCCGCGGTCGCGCCCTCGTATCCCAACAACGCGCAAGTGATCTACGGTTCAAACAACTGGACCACGGCGATCATGGGCACCACCCCGGCCTATTTCGAGGTGCGCGACTGGTATCCGGTTTCCGGCACCGTATTCACGGACAGCGACGTGCGCTCGGCAACAAGGGTTATCGTGCTCGGACAGACCGTGGTTCGCAACCTGTTCGGCAGCGAAGACCCGGTCGGCAAGACCGTCCGCGTCAAGAACAGCCCGTTCCTCGTGGTCGGCGTCCTGGAACCCAAAGGGCAGAGTCTCGACGGACGCGATCAGGACGACACTTCGATGGTGCCCTTGACGACAGCACAGCGCCAGTTGTTCGGCAATCCGTTCCCGGGGATGGTCCGGTTCATCATGGCGAAAGCCCGCTCCAGCGAAGCGATGCCGCGCGCGGAGAAAAGCCTGATCGAACTCTTGCGCACCCGGCACCGCATCCGGCCGGGCCAGGAAGACGATTTCACGGTCCGCAACCTGACCGCCCTCGCCCAAACCGCCGCCGGAACCACCCGCACCATGTCGGTCATGCTGGGCGCCATTGCCTCGGTATCGCTCCTGGTGGGCGGCATCGGCATCATGAACATCATGCTGGTCTCGGTGACCGAACGGACCCGCGAAATCGGCATCCGCCTCGCCATCGGCGCGCGGCGGCAGGATATTCTGCTGCAATTCCTCCTGGAAGCCCTGATCATCTCCCTGGCCGGCAGCCTGATCGGCGCCGCCATCGGGTTCGCCGGGGCCTGGCTCGCCGCCAGCCTGGGCGGCATGACCGTGGTCGTCACCCTCTGGTCCATCCTGCTCGCCTTCACCGTCGCCGCGGCAGTGGGCATCTTCTTCGGGTTTTATCCCGCCCGCAAGGCGGCCGAACTTCGGCCGATCGAGGCGTTGCGGTATCAGTGATGAACGTGGGTAAACCGCCTTAATTTTCGCGATCTATAGTAGGATTAAGTTCAGTTACGTTTACCAACCGGAAAATCCATGAATTTCAGTATCGAACACGAGCAAGAAGAGGATGGCCGTTGGCTTGCCGAAGTTCCTGAATTGCCGGGCGTGCTCGCCTATGGCGCAAATGCCGAGGAGGCCATGGTCAAGGTTGAAGCTCTTGCCCTGCGCGTCATTGCCGAGCGCCTGGAACAAGGTGAAAGTCGCCCAATTCCGATTCATTTCTCGCTTGCTGCCAACGCATGAGTCAATGGCCGTTTTGCGGAACCCCAGCTTCACTCTGCGTTCGCGGCCTATAAAAACTGGGGCTTGTTTCTCTGACCCAGCCTACAGGCGAATCAGGGCTTTCCCACCAAGCAATCCGACAAACCGTCGGACTTCTTGATAAACCGCTCGTCGAATGTTTTCAGGGACGAATACCGCTCGCTATTCGCCAAGTGGAAAGCATCGGCGAAATCCAGACCGGCTTCGTGCCAGTTGATCACCCGCGCGACAAGCTGGGCATTGTTTACATGAACGTTTTTGAGCCCGAATAGCTTTTTGAATGCGGAGCAGATTTCCGCGGGTTTAAAGTCGTACGCATAACGCAGCACCCATTCGGTTTCCAGGATCACCGTATCGGGTATGAAGATCTCGGCCGTCCGGAAGAGCTGGTAGCTGGCCTGGTATTGAGCCTGATCGTCCCGGGTGAGAAGTCGTACGACAATATTGGCATCAATCGCTATCACGCCATTCCTTCCTTACGTGCTGGCGTATCGCTTGATCGATTTCTTCATCGCTCTTGGCTTTCCCTTCGAACCGCAAGCAGCCCGCAACCTCGTCGAGAACGGTTTCCTCGAAAGGCACTTTAGGTTTGAGCAGAATGCCGTCGCCAACCTCGATGGCAACCAGCTCCAGCCCTGCTTCCCAACCGTGGGCCGCTCGAAACCCTTTGGGAATGATCACTTGGCCTTTGCTCGAAAGTTTGGTGGTCTCCATGGCGCATACCCAATGTAAGACAAACGTAAGATTTTGTGCTTAAGAACATCATCCGTCAATAAGCCAACGAAAAGAGATTCTTGCTTTTTGCTCCGATTGGACGAGTCAGTCCGTCATCCAGAATGCAACCGTGCAGAATCCGAGCTCAAACCGGCATCTGCAGACCTTGCGAATGTCGGTCTCGTTCGCCGCCCCAGTCTACCGAAACGTTTTCCGGAGCTGAATCCTCCCACTCTACCCGGCTTGAACGCTTGTCAAGACAATGAGGCGCGGGCGTTCTGTCTTGCTTTCAGCTGTAACACACGCCGGACAGGAAGCCACTTACGTCATGCGAACAGACCGAATCTGGACCTTGACAGGCATCTTTCAGAAGCGCACTGTTGGGTCAAATCCCACGCCCCCTGCTAATTTCCATGGATCGGAGAACATCATGAAGGAAGTGGCCTCCTGCAATGTTTTGATGATCTATCCGCGCTTCAAAGCGGAATCGTTCTGGAATTACCCCGAAGCCTGCGAATTGGTGGGCGCACGTTATCCGGCCGCTCCGCTTGGCTTGGTTACCGTAGCTTCATTGCTGCCTCGAGAATGGAATATCCGTCTCGTCAACCGGAACACCGAGGAGCTTAGCGACGAAGATATCGCCTGGTCCGATATGGTGATGACGGGGGGCATGATTACCCAGCAGCCCGATACGCTCGACTTGATCGAACGAGCCCACATCATGGGCACGCCCGTGGTCGTGGGCGGGCCGGATGCGACCTCGAGTCCGCACGTTTACCGTTCGGCGGACTTCCTGGTTCTCGGAGAAGCCGAGGGCATTATGCAGACGTTCGTGGATGCCTGGGAGAGTGGACAACGATCGGGGATGTTCACCGCCCCCAAGTTCCAGATCGATGTCACGAAGAGCCCGATCCCGCGTTTCGATTTGCTCAAATTCGAGCATTATCTTTATGTTGGTTTGCAGTTCTCACGGGGCTGTCCGTTCACCTGCGAGTTCTGCGACATCATCGAGCTTTACGGACGGGTGCCGCGCACCAAAACCGCGGCGCAGGTGTTCGCCGAACTCGATGCACTCTATTCCATGGGTTACCGGGGGCACGTCGATTTCGTGGACGACAACCTGATCGGCAACAAGAAGGTGGTAAAGGCGTTCCTGGCCGAACTCATAACCTGGCAGGAAGCCCATGACTTTCCTTTCGAATTCTCGACCGAAGCCTCGATCAATCTCGCCGAAGACACCGAGCTTCTCGAACTCATGAAACGGGCGAACTTCTTCCTCGTCTTCATCGGCATCGAGAGTCCGGACCCGGAGACTCTGATCGCGACCAAGAAAAGGCAGAACACTCGCCGCGACTTGGTCGAGAGCATCCACAAGATTTACTCCTACGGCATGATGGTTACTGCCGGGTTCATCGTCGGATTCGACAGCGAAAAGCACTCGATTGCCGATGCCATGGCGGATTTCATCGAGGCGGCGGCGATCCCGGTGTGCATGGTGGGGCTTCTTTATGCATTGCCGAATACACAGCTGACCCGGCGGCTACAGCAGGAGGGTCGCCTCCATCCGGGCCATGACATCATGCCGGACGTGGACGCCGGCGACCAATGCACCAGTGGTTTGAATTTCGACACCTTGCGCCCGCTCCGGGATGTGCTTGACGACTACCGGCGCATTCTCCAGCGCGTGTATGACCCGGTCGCCTACGTCGGACGGATCAATCGGCTGGTCAGCCTGCTGGACCGATCCGATCGTCCTCGCGACTTACCCAAAGGGGACGCCCGGCGAAAAGTCGGCGCCGTCGAAACGGTCAACAAGGTTTTCAACAAATTGCCGGAATTGCGCGACGCATTCTGGCAGACCTTCATGAACTGCGCCAAAACCAACCCGCAGGCCTTGCGTCTCGCTGTCAGTCTCATGGCGATGTACCTGCATCTCGGCCCGTATTCGCGTTACGTCATCGGCGCCATCGATCGTCGGATTGACGAACTCGACCGGGACACGAACCAAAACTGGCTTCGGTATCAATCCAGCATATCGGCCGAAGGCTGAGCCCGGCCTTGCAAGCCTTTCGCACGAGGCGACCAGGCCGGTTGTCATGGCTGTTGACTTAAGCAATTCCGCCCCCCTACACTTTAGTTTCGTCACGAAACTATATAACAACAAGACTTGCTGAGGAAACAACCATGCGCAACGTAAAATCCCTTACCTTGACCGTAGCTCTTGCGATCGCCGCCCATGCACCGGCCGGTCACGCGGACGGCTACTTTTCCGAGGTAGGCGACAAGTTCACGAGGGGATTTGCAAATCTGTTTACCGGGATTGGGGAAGTTCCGAAAAATATCGTAGGCGCAAGCAAGAAGACCAATCCCGTCGTCGGGAGCGCTGGCGGCTTGATCATGGGTACGCTGGACACGCTCGGCAGGACCGCATCCGGCGTTTTCGACGTCATCACCAGTCCGATTCCGACCAAGAGCCTGGTCGAACCGGCCTATGTGTGGGAGAACTTCGAAAAATCCACCTCCTATGGTGACGCTTATTTGTAATTCGTAAGCGTTTCGAACGATCCGTCGTCCGACTTCCAGCCAAGAGTCGCGGGATGTGGGTGAAAAACGAGCCACATCCCGCGAACTTCACCGCCTCGCTCCGTCGCTCCTGATCGGCCACCGTTCCGCTCACCGAGGTACCGCCTTGCCGTCCGCCTTTTACCCTTTGATATACTCCGGCGGCTCGGAGAAGCGGTCGATCCGCGCCCGCATTCGATAAGACGTAAACAGAGGAGGCGTTCATGCCCACAGTCGATTCCCTGCTGAAAACGGTTCGAGAGATCGAACCGATCATCCGCCAATATGCACCGGCGGCCGAACGCGAGCGCAAACTGGCAATGCCGGTAGCGAAGGCGATGCAGGAGGCGGGCCTCTATCGATTGTGGCGGCCGAAGGCATTCGGCGGACTTGAGGTCGAGCCGATCTCTGCTTTTCGCGTAATAGAGGAAGTCTCCCGTATCGACAGTGCGGCGGGTTGGAATCTGCAAATCGCCGTTGCCCACGATATGTTCGCCCCATGGTTCGGCGACCAGGCCGCGCAGGAGATTTTTGGGTTCGAGGCGATTCCGGTCGGCTCCTTCAACCCTGCGCGCAAGGCCGTTCCGGTCGCGGGCGGCTATCGCATCTCGGGACGCACGACCTTCGTGAGCGGCGCGCACCATGCAACGGCCTTTCTCGGCTTTGCGAATATCTACGATGATGGCGAACTGCGCGTGGCCGCCGATGGCAATCCGGAAATGCTGTTGATCGCGGTTCCCGCGTCCGAAGCCGAAATCGTTGACAACTGGAACACGATGGGCATGCGCGGCAGCGGCAGCCATGACGTCGAGATGCGAGACGTATTCATCCCCGAGCACTGGACCGCGCCATGGGGACCGTTAGAGAAACCGGGCAGCGCCTATCAGGGATCTCTTTACCGGCTGACGGTCTGGCCGGCGATCGCCGCCCTCGTCCCGCCGGCGCTCGGCATCGCACGCGCGGCCATCGATGAAGCGGTCGAGCTCATCACCCGGAAGACGCCCGCGTATGGAACGAAGACGCTCAAGAATCAGGCCGTCGTTCAATCACAGCTCGCACGAGCCGAAGCCAAACTCGGTGCCGGCCGACTCTATTTCTACCAGGCATTCGAGGAAGCTTGGAAAGAAGCCGTCGCTGCGAGATCCGTCACGATAGAGCTCAAAGCCAAAATGCAACTCGCGATGACCCACGCCGTTCTCGAATCCGCGGCGGCGGTGGACCTCATCCACGAGATCGTGGGAGCCTCGGGAATCCGAGAAGAATATGAGTTCTCGAAGCACTTCCGCGACATCCACGTCATCACCCAGCATGGCTTCATCAACGCGGGCAAGCTGGAGGCAGTCGGACAAATCATGCTCGGACTCGAACCCGAGTGGCCGTTTTTCCAGTTCTAGCGCCATTGCCGACATCAAGAGGCAACGCTCTCGGGACAAATCCCGAGCACGCCTGATATATTAGAATTCACTAATTAAATAACACCGGAGCATACGTATGGATCAGAGCATGGGCGAACTGATGAACCACACGGCCGACATGGGTCAGGCCCAGATGTTTTCGAAAGCCTGGTACAACGAATATTTTCGGCGTGCAGCCGAAAGCCCGACCCATTCGCGCTTCTGCGAGGCGGTTTACGGCCGGGACTTGTGCCAGCACGGCATGATGGACACGGACGAGATGGATTTCCTGGCTTCGCTGCTCAAGCCGGGTGAGAAGGTTCTGGAAGTCGGCTGCTCCAACGGATACATCACGGAGTATCTCCATCAGCGCACCGCCTGCACCATACGTGGAGTCGATTATTCGGATGTCGCCATCGCTCAGGCGCAACGCAGAACGCAGGGAAAAGCGCCCGCGCTGGATTTCCGATGCGTCGACCTGATCCACGACGAGCTCCCCGGCGGGGATTACGACGTCATCCTGGCGATCGATTCCATTTATTTCATGGGCGATTACGGTGCCACGCTGGCGAAGCTCAACGCCAAACTGGCCCCCGGCGGCCGGATGATCGTCGCCGCCTTTCAGGCAAAGGAAGAAAACGATCCCGACACGATCTTGCTCCCCGGTCACACGCGCATGGCCGAAACCTTACAAGGCTTGTCGTTCCGCTATACCCAGCATGACTTCACCGCAAACATCCGAAATCATTGGATAAAGAACTACGAGTTCTCCCGGACACTGCAACCCGAGTTCGCTGCCGAAGGAAACGAATTCCTTTGCGAAGCCCGTATGGCCGAAAACGGTTGGTTCAAGGACCACGCCGAACGGGGAACCTTGGTCCGGTTCCTGTACGTTATCGACCATAACCCGAATCTGGCACCACCCGGACTGCAAGGCGCCCGATAATATTGTGCGGAATCGGTAAAGGGAGAAGCGAAAAAGTATAGTTGATGAAATTCCAATAGTATTTAAATATTCGTTTAAATACTAAAGCACTAAGGTAAACACGGGCATAACAAACAGAAACTCGATCGAATTCGACGAGGTTAATTCCGTGCGAGCCATTACGGATTTAGGAGGCAATAGATCCCCTACCATTAGAACGAGACGAGTATTCGTCTCGTTTCCGGGACTTTTAAAGCACGATTGTTCAGGAAACTCGTTTCTTCAAAAAGGTGAACTGAGGATGCAGTGGCAATAAAGCCGCATTCCACGAATCTTGCCCCGCCGCGGGCAGTCCAAAACCGTTCCCGACGGTTTTGTGCTCACCCCGTCCCTGAGGCTCGCTCTTCGGACCGAGCTCCGCACTTCCCAATTGACCAAAGCCGTCCCCGGCTTTGGCCCGCTGGGCAAACTTCGTTTGCCCCATTCGGCTCCCGACCGAATGGTTGCTCCTGGCAAATTTGTGGCGGACCAATCCCCCGTGAACGGATTTGCGCATTTACCCAATGGGCGTAGGATAGTCCGGCGTGATTCCCTGCCGGCATGATGGCTTAACCTATTAATCAGGCCCGTAAATACCCTCCTGGTATTTCGGGCCGCCGCCCAGGCCGGTTACACGCCCGGCCTGGGCTCACGCGGCTTGTCGCCGCGCCGGGGCATCCCTGCCCCGGATTAACCCGGCCTATATTTATAGGCCGGGTTAATAAAGGCATTGCCTCGGATCTAGGGAAGGAAATGCACGCCGGCGACCCCGTCTTATCTTGAACAGCGCATCGCTAACGGTTAGCTCTTGCGGGCCAGCCCGTGATCCGGTGCGCCTGCCAATCGCGGGCTGAAGCCTACTCACAAGCGTATAGCCCATTTAGCATGGAAGCGGCCGCAAGCCGACAGAATTCATGCGGCTCATAGATATGCCGCACTTTTCAGTGTTCCGCTCGCGCCAAACCGCTTCCGGCTGATATTTAATGTCCGGTGGGATAAGGGATAAAAAGCACTGGCACAAACCAAGGGCTCGTTGTTTACAAAGGCCTTTTGCCTTGTCAGGCCAATTATCTTCAATATTTAGATGTCGTTTTTCGTAAGCCGGACTATTATTCATTTTTTTCAGGAGAGTTTCGAATCGTAGATCGTGTGACGGACTCGGGGGTTAAATCGGATTACCCTTAATGCCGAAAAAGCATTTCCGGGCCGACCTATAACAATACATTCATCATCCATAACGAGAAGGAGAATAATGATGACGATCTTATCCTTGACCTTTAAGGAAACCATGTCGGGGTATTTTGCTTTGGGGGCGAGCGATACCGCGGAAGGCGCGCAGCGGGGAAAACAGGACGGGACCACTCTGGCCATGCACGCGGAGGTCGGTATCGACGATTTGGACCGTTTCGTCAGCGATCCCGATCATTTAGGCTCTCTGAAAGGCACCATCGATTTCCCGCCGCTCGGCATGGGCATCGAGGCGCCCACCGGGGTCTTCAACCTGTTCAAGCCCACCGACAACCCCGACATGACCTATATGGTCTACGAACTGGCCTTCCATAATCAGGGCGAAGACTACTACCTCGCCGGCCATAAAGACGTGAGGGACGATTCCGGTTTCGATCTGTGGTCCGACACCACGACCCTCTATACCACGCTGCATCGGGGCAAGGACAAGACCGGCCCGGTCATAGGCGCGGGCATTCTGACCTTGGGCATCAAACAGTTGGCCGACCTGTTGTCGACCATCGAAGTGCCGAACGCCGAAAACCTGGCCGAAAAGGCCGCCGCGGTCGAAAAGTTCGGCCGATTCTTCGCCGGCAAGCTGTGGGACGCCTACGTCATCCCGAAATTCGGTAGGCAGGTCTTCGACAAGAATGTCGACGACACTTTGCATTACGATGTGATCGTGATCGGCAGCGGCTTCGGCGGCGCGGTCACCGCCTGCCGTCTGGCGGAAAAAGGCATGAAGGTCTGCATTCTGGAACGCGGCCGCCGCTGGGATGTGAAGGATTATCCGCGCGGGCCGAAAGATGCTTGGTGGTGGTCCCACGAAGAACCCGAAAAGGACAACGGCTGGATCGACATCCGATTCTACAAGCACATGGCCGTAGCCCAGGGCTGCGGCGTCGGCGGCGGCTCGCTGATTTACGCGAATATCTTCGTCGAGGCCGAACCGTTCGCGTTCGAATCAGGCTGGCCGGCGGAAATCACTTACGACGCACTGAAGCCCTATTACGAAAAAACCGGCAAGATGCTCAACGTCCAGGAAGTGCCGGACAATCAATGGCCGCCGAAAATGAAGCTCATGAAAGAAGCGGCGGAAAATTGCGGCTATAGGGCGCGTTTTCGCAAAATGCCGCTGGCCGTCAATTTCGATCCCGAGTTCAGCTACGACAAGCCCGACGCCTTCGACGACAAGCACTCGAAATCGCACGTCAACGCATTCGGCCTGGAACAGGGGACCTGCGTTCACTGCGGCAATTGCGACATCGGCTGTCAGGTCAAAGCCCGCAACACACTGGACCTGAACTACATCCCTCTCGCCGAAAAGCACGGCGCGGAGGTCAAGCCCCTGCACCTGGTTCAGCGCATCACCCCCCTGCACGGCAACACGGGCTATCGGGTCGACTTCGACGTGATCGACACGAAGAAGAAAAAACTGGTTCCCGGCCATTTGAACGCAAAGAAAGTGATCGTCGCGGCCGGTACCATGGGCAGCAACGAGCTTTTGCTGCGCTGCCGCGATCAGTACGGCACCCTGCCCGAGCTGAGCCCGATGCTCGGCGTCGGCTGGAGTTCCAACGGCGATTTTCTGACTCCGGCAATTTATGAGAACCGCCAAATTTCGCCGACCCGCGGCCCCACCATCACCAGCGCCATCGATTTCCTGGACGGCTTTTTCCGTAAACAACGCTTCTGGGTGCAGGATGGCGGTTTCCCCAACCTGCTCAAGGATTCCCTTCAGGATTTGAGCAAGGATCACCACTTTGGCCATTTCTTCTCGGTTCTGAAATCCCTCAACAAAGGCAGCGATCCGCTGTCTGCGGTCATGCCCTGGTTCGGCCAGGCGGTCGATGCCTCGGACGGTGTGCTGAAACTTTCCCGCAGCTGGATTCCGCCGTTCCGCCACAAGATGGACCTGGAATGGAACATCAAGAAATCGGAGGGCGCGGTTCAGGCGCTGATCGACATGCACAAGACGCTGTCGGAAGCCACCGGGGGCACGGCCATCGTCCCGGCGACCTGGGAAATCCTAAAAGATCTCATTACGCCGCATCCTTTGGGGGGTTGCCGCATGGGCACCAGCATCGCCGACGGCGTGGTCGACCACAAGGGCGAGGTATTCGGCTATCCGGGGCTGTACGTAGCCGACGGCGCCATCATTCCGAGGGCGGTGGGCCTCAACCCGTCCCGCACGATTGCCGCGCTGGCCGAACGCATCGCGGATTTCATCCAACCCTGAACCCCGCCTTCGGGGAAGGAGCGTCCCATGTCTTTGACGGAACGCATCGTACCGTTCACGGCCGGCGACGGGCTGGCCCTCAACCTCATCAACGTCCGCTCGGCGGACCGGGCTCCCACGCGGGAGCCCGTCATCGTGGTGCATGGCGCCGGGGTGCGAGCGAACATTTTCCGCGCGCCCGGACAGCCCACCGTCGTCGATGCGCTGGTGGAAGCCGGATATGACGTCTGGCTGGAAAATTGGCGCGCCAGCATCGACTTCCCTCCCAACGAATGGACTCTGGATCACGCCGCCCTCTACGACCACCCTCACGCGGTGCGCAAGATCCTGGAAGAGACCGGGCAGCGGAAAGTCAAGGCCATCATCCACTGCCAAGGCTCGACCACTTTTACCATGTCCGCTATCGCCGGACTGGTGCCGGAAGTCACCACCATCGTCAGCAACGCCGTGTCGCTGCATCCGGTGGTCCCGGACTGGTCGGAATTCAAGCTGAATTTCGCCGTGCCCGTGGTCAACGCACTAACCCCTTACGTCAATCCGCATTGGGGCGTCGAGGCGCCGACCCTGATCGCCAAAACCATTACCGGCCTGGTGAAGCTGGTCCACCACGAGTGCGACAGCACCGTGTGCAAGATGGTCAGCTTCACCTACGGCAGCGGATTTCCCGCACTGTGGCGGCACGAAAACCTGACCGACCTGGTCCACGAGGATTGGATCAATCAGGAGTTCGGCAACGTGCCGCTACGCTTTTTCAAGCAAATGGCCCGTTGCGTCAAAAAAGGCAACCTGGTCTCGGTCGACGGCCTGCCGGATTTGCCGTCGGATTTCGCCGCTTCACCGCCGAAAACCGACGCGCGCTTCGTATTCTTCGCCGGCGAGAAGAACCGCTGTTTCCTGCCGGAAAGCCAGAGAAAATCCTGGCAATACTTCGACGCGCTGCGGCCGGGTTTTCACGCGCTGCACGTGCTGCCCGAATACAGCCATTTGGATGTTTTCATGGGCAAGAACGCCGCCACCGACGTATTTCCTCTAATGATTCAAGAACTAGCCAAATAACGAACAACAACAAGGTAATCACAATGGGTATTCCAAAACGCATCAAAGCCATCTCGGGGCAACACTCCCTGGTCGACAACATCCCTTTCCAACTGCCCGTTCAATGTGCGCCCTCGCCCGTCCTCATGGCGGTCTTTCCGATCAACCCGGACAAGGCGAAGGCTCTGCTGCCGGCGGAAGTCCATCCGCTGCGGGTGGGCAGCAAGGGCTTTTTGGTCGTCACCGTCATCAATTATCTCGGCACCAATATCGGCACCTACGTCGAATACAGCATAGGCATCGCCTGCACCCACGGCCTCAAACCCGCACCGTCGCTGCTGCCGCTGCTGTTCATGAACTGGTTCGGCAGCGGGCAGTACGTGGTCGACTTGCCGGTTTCCACCAAGATTTCGGTAAAGGGCGGCAAGGGGATCTGGGGCATGCCGAAACATCAGGCCAACCTCGATTTCAAGATCGGCGACGACACCGTCAGCAGCCAGTACGATCTCGACGGCAAACTGGTGACCTATATCGAAATCGGCCGGCCCTCGTCTACGCCCCTCCCGCTGAACATGAACACGGTCAATTACTGCGCGTTCCGCGGCATGCTGATGAAGTCCTACATCTATTTCCAGGGTAAAGCGGGCCTATGCCTGTTCAACTGGGCCAAAGCCCGACTGGTGCTGGGCGACCATCCGCGTGCGGAACCCTTGAAAACCCTGGAAATCGCAGACAAGCCGCTGATGACGGCGTTCATCCCCAATGCCGTCGGCACTCTGGACGATCATATGGATTGTTGGTTCTTGCACCAAGACCAGCCGCCGACGACCGCACCCGAGGGTATGGAAAGCGTCATCAACCTGCCCCTGGACGAAACCTGGCCGCCCGCCCCCACCGCTCCCATCGTCGGACAGACCTTCGGCAACCTGAACCGCTGAGGAGGCCGGCCATGAACTCAGCCAACACGGTTCCGCTAACCGGCCCCTTGAAGTCCGGACAGCCGAAACGGGCACTGGTCCTTCCTGGCGGCGGTCTTCGATTGTCTTATCAGGCGGGCATCCTTCTCGCTCTGGAAGAGGCGGGCCTGGAGTTTCAGTACCTCGACGGCACGTCCGGCGGCAGCCTGAACATGTCCATGCTGCTGTCCGGACTGAAGCCGGCCGAAATCTGCCAGCGCTGGCGCACGCTCAATCTCAAGGACACCATCGCCTTCCTGCCGCTCAAGGATTATCTGAATGTGGAAAACCTGGAAGGACTGGGGGATTCGAAAGGGTTTCGCACCAAAGTGCTGCCACATTTCGGCATCGATACCGCCCGCATCCGCGCCGTCGACTCGCTCTCCGCCAGCTATAACGTCCTGGATTACGCGAACAAGGCGGTCAAGGTGATATCCCACCGGGACATCGACGAAGACATGATCATTGCCGGCATGTCCCTGCCCGGCGTTTTTCCCCCGGTGCGGAAGGACGGCGGCATCTATCTGGATACCGGCTTCGTGCAGGACGCGAACCTGACGGAAACGGTAAAAAACGGCGCGGAGGAAATCTGGGTCTTGTGGGGTTTGGGCAATACCGGCACCTATCGGGGCGGCCCCTTGCATCTGTACGTCCAGATGCTGGAAATGAGCGCCAACGCCGCCCTGAACAGCCAGTTGGAGGCCGTCCGAGAGATCAACCGGCGGATCGAACACGGCGACAGCCCCTACGGCCAAACCCGTGCGATCCGGGTTCATGTCGTCAAGCCGGAATATCCCTTGCCGCTCGACCCGGACCTTTATCTCGGCAAGATCGATCACGCCACTTTGATCGAAATGGGCTATGCCGACGGAAAATCCTATCTGCGCGCGATACCCGGAACGACCGCCGAAGCGCAGAGCAATCCCTCGCGCATGAAAGATCCCGTGCCCGGAATCCGCTTCCGGAAGTGTTTTCAGGGAAAAATCTCCTTGGCACGGCAACCGGAATCGAAACAGGATTTGAAGATCGAGCTGTGCATCCACATCGCCGATCTCGAGGCTTTTCTCGCCGATCCCGAGCATGCCGCGCGGATCACCGGCCATCTGAGCAGCCCCGCTTTCGGGCCGACGGTGTTGCTCGCCGATAGCCGCTTTTCCCTGACCAGCCTGCCGAATCGAACCCGGCGCATCGGTTACGAACTCCGCTTCGAGAGCGAAAACCAGCGTTACGGGCTAGTTGCGGAGCAGATTCTGCACGACGATCCGGGTCCCGACATGTGGCGGGATTTGTCCACCGTTTCCGCGCAACTGTTTGCGGCGGACGGGAGTCCGCTCGGGACCGGGACGCTGTGCTTGTCGATGGGCGGCGTCAAGGATTGGCTCGGCGGCATCCGGGCGACGGAAACCCAAACCGTGACCGACGAACTCAAGGTCGTCGCCCGCTTCGCCCGGTTCGTCCTCGGCGAATTGTACGACGTGTACGGATAGCCCCGAACCGCTCCGCCCGCGCCAGGGAAAGCCAGGGCCATCCCTCAGGGACTGAAAACGAATAACAACAAACCCCGGAGGACCGATCATGAGCCAATCCGAAGCGCTCGAATTCTTTCACGAAATCGATATCAGCGACCCGAACAGGCCGAACCGCCTGTGCGTCTGCATCAGCGACGTGCATTTCACCGACGGCACGGTGGGCGTGCAAAGCCGCGACGACTGGGACGATTTCTTCGGTGAAATCACTCTCCTGTGCGAAGACCGAGGAATCGAGGAACTGGTGTTCGTCCTGGATGGCGACGTGGTGGACATGATCCGCACCAAGCACTGGGCGGAGCGAGGAGTCTACCCCTGGGAACGCGATCATCCGGAATTTCCCGCCATCGTGAAAACGATCATGCAGGGCATCGTCGACCAGCACGACGGGCATGCCGGCGGGCATTGCAAATTTTTCCGAATGCTCCAGGAATTGCCGGCCGCGCTCACGGCCAAAGGCGTCAAAAAGGTCGACGTCCTGGTGCTGCTCGGCAATCACGACAAGGAAATCCTGTCCGCGCCCGAAGCGCTCAAGCTCTTTTACGAAGAATGCCTGGGCTGGCAACTGAAAGACATTCCGGAAGACTATCGACTGAAGGTCGGGCGGATGTACGGCGACGAAAACCTATTCAAGAGTCCCGACAGCGCCCCCTGGTTTCCCTTCTATTACGCGGACCTCGGCTTCCGCCTGTTCGTCACCCACGGCCAATGGCGTGACGGGGACAATTGCCGCGCCCTTCCGGAATGGTCCATCGAGAACGGCTGGCAGATCGAGACCTGGCGGCAACTCCGCTATCGGCCGTTCACCGATCCCTGCTTCGGCGATACGGTCGCGGCGGGCGTTCTGTCCGGGTTCATCTGGAAAGCGAAGCAAGCCTTGGCCGAGGAGGACAGGAAACGCATAGCACGGGCGGAAGCGAAAAGCCTCGGGGTGACCCGTTTGGAACAAGTCCTCGACGAACTCGATCTTTACCGGCCGAGCTATGCGGCGGTTTCACGCATCATCGAAGAAACCCGGAAGCTCAAGGAGCGGCCCGACCTCGCCGACACCATAGAAAAGCTCCTGCAAGACTCGGTATCCGAGTGGCTGAGCTGGGACTTCACCTATGAAAGCTCCCCCCGGAAACGGCGCATCGGCCTGAAATTTCTGCGCTGGTGGCTAGGTGTCGCGAGCAAGCTGCACCGCACGCTCGAACTCAAGGCGATCGAATGGTTCATGAAAATACTCGCCTGGTTCCGCAGCCACCACCGGGAAGAGGCGGTCACTTTCGAAGAGATGAAGAAATTCCCGGCTTTCCTGCCCGAAAATCGCATCTACGGATTCCACATCCACGGCGAAGGCCACACCCATAATCCCCTGGAAGAAGAACCGGATGTCGACAAGGGCCGAAACTATACCTACATCAATTTCGGCACCTGGCGCGACCAGGTCGTGGAAAAGAACGCCGGACATTGGCTCCTCAAACTCCTGAGAAGAACCAAACCCAGCTACCGCCGCCGCAGCGTCGGCCGCGCCCTGTTCGTCCTCGACCTCAAACCCGCCCCCGGTGACGACAAAAGGATTTTCGGCTATTGGGTCGACGACAATCTGACCTGGAGCGACAAGCTGGATTGGAAGTGAATCATTCGGCGGAAGGGGCATCCAGGCGCTCCCGAAGCGACCGTTTGCGATTGGAATACGCGGGTATGCTATTCCGCTCTTCTAAAATGTAATTTTCTTACCTTTTACATTTACAGTTACGATTACACTTTACCTGGATAATCATAGCTGCTGCGTTATATCCGAGGTTGGCGTTCTGTATGTCACCGTGGAACCGCATGATATGCAGATCGATTTAATGGCTTTTTATGCAAATAGGAGGATATGCATTGGCCCGGAGAAACATAGACCCAAGACGAACAAACATCTTTGTGGACTCATGCGCGTTTGACCCAAAGTACGCGATGGAAGATCAAGCATCCGTGGCGTTGTTTCAGCTCTCCCAGGAAAACAAGATTGCATTGATCATTGCGCACTCGAACCAAAAAGAACTTGAGCATCCCAATACCCCTGCATGGGTCAAAAGAGAAGCACAATCGAGAATTTATACAATCGCTACAAGCATTACGGCCAAAGAACAAGAAATCAAAGATGCTATCCTTGCCGTGCTGGCAGGAAAAGGAAAACCAGAGAATATGCGGCAAGACGCCGAGCACATTTACGAAGCATCGAAATATGGCTCGTATTTCGTCACTACGGACAGCAGAATCCTGAAGCGAGAAAGGGAGTTATTCGAGCTATGTACTGTTACGGTTTTGAAACCGAGTGAAATGTTAAGCATCTACCGGCAATACGTGGATGCATAGCAAGCGCGTCAACTCGGACTCGCCAGTTACGAGCGGCGTTAGGCTATCAGGAGTAGGATCTAGCAGGATGACAAGTACTTCCGAACGGCTTCGGACAGCGCAAAGTCAATTTAATGAGTTTGCCGAAAGCGTTGTTTATCCCGCGATTGGTTTAAGCGATTCAGAAGAGGAAGAATTGGGATTTTCTGAAATTGCAAAACGGATAGAAGACGTTAATGTACGGCAGCAATATCGTGGACTTGCTATCGAATTACTCGACGCCAACATTAAGCATTATCAGGCCGATGCTACCGCTATTGTTGTTCCCAGCCACAGCAATGTGTTGGTTGTAGTTTCAACTCTGGCAGTTGCTGCACTAGCACTGCATTTCCGTGATGCCGTCGTCGCACTTATCTCCGCAGCGCTATGGTATTGGTTCGCCGCCGAAACCTCTCGTCGAAGTTATGAGCAGAAAATCCAGCAGGCAAAAAAGCACAATGAAAATGTAGCGGAATGGACAGATGCGTTGAATGGATGGAGGAAGGAGCGTGATGAGTTGTTTTATATATAGCCCGAGTAGGATGTGCCGACGAAGGAGGCGCATCGATCGCGAACTCGAACGATGCGGTTCCTGCGTCACCGCATCCTACGTTACTAGACTGTAGTTTCCTCGCGTCTTACTTTTGCAGTTACCATTACATTTCTTACCTAGTAATCGTGGCTCTCGTGTTACATAAGCAGAGATCGGCTTTCTGTGTATCACCTTGGAACTGCATGATATATAGATCGGTTTAATCGCTTGTTAAGCCTCATATGCGACCCGATCAGCTCTACGAACAGGCATTAGCTCACATGGAGCGCACGGTCCACGGCGTGGCCGAACGAGTGCCCCAGCCGCAGCGTGTTCCCTACAAAGATAGCTATGTATTTAGGTACGTTGAGAAGACTGTGCATCAAGCGCTTGTGCAAAAGCTTGCTCGCTTGGTAAGCAGCCTACATGCCTCTCGCCTTTTAATGACCCATGGATTTGTCCAGGAACAAGCTGCGATGCAACGCATTCTGGACGAACTCCAAGAAGACATCACGTTCCTGTCCCTCGGCGTCATTTTCGGCAAGTGGACTTCTCTTCACGATGACTACCTTGCCGCATTCTTTGAAGAGGAGTTCGACGCGGATTCCGCGATGGAATCTACCCAGAAAAGACGGATGATTCCCCGCAAGAAGATTCGCGCCTGGATTGCATCGATGGAGGGCGGCTTGGATCCGAGCCGCGGCGTCGAACTCATGCGCACCATCAGCAAGGCTTACTCCGGCTATGTCCATGCTGCCTCCCCTCATATCATGGACATGTACGGGGGGAACCCGCCGAGGTTCCATATGCGCGGGATGCTCGGTACGCCGCGTCACGCCACGCATCGGGCAGACCTGTGGAACTACTTCTATCGCGGGATCATTGCTTTCGGATTTGCCGCAAAAGCATTTGGTGATGATCAACTGTTTTCGACCATCAGGAACTTTGCAGATGAATTTGCCCGTATCTCCGGCAAGGACTATCAGTCAGCAGAGTGGGATGAGACTTAACACGTCGCTCCAGCCGACATCAGGCCGCAATGCGGCCTTCCTCGGCTGAGCTTGGCGTTAGGCTTTTAAAAGATGACTCGTATCGCAGCTCGCGTAGGGCGCATTAGCTTTAGCGTAATGCGCCGAATGGGTTTCAAACCCGCTCGCCCACATCCATATCGGATTCCGGCCCACCCGCCCAATTTAACGGATACACACCTCGTTCGACGTACCGGTGAAACGTCGAATACGGCCACTCCGACACGCATTGGACATAACCGTGTTTCACCGGATTGATGTGACAATAATCCACATGAGCCGAATAATCCTCCTCGTCGCGGATGGCGTGTTCCCAAAACCGGCGTTGCCATATCCCACGTTCGCCACGGGCAACGCGGACCTTTGAGCGCCGTTCGGTCGATGGCAAGGCTTTGGAGAAGCCTTGTTTGATCAACCGCCATCGATTGGTGAAATCGTCATCGCCGGGTGGCAGCGTCCACACGCCGTGCAGGTGATCCGGCAAGACTACCCAGGCGTCGATATGGAATGGCCGCTTGATCCGAACCTCCCGCACCACGGTTCGAAGCACGTCGATATGCCGGACGAGCCGATCATTCGGGTAACGTTCGAGCAGATTGACGGTGAAGAAATAGGTTCCGCCGGGTACGCGGTCAATTCCGTTAAGTTAAGCCGTCATTCCGGCAGGGATTGCCGGAATCCAGAGCACAGGGAAGTGACACGCCTCTGCCATCCATGGCTTCTGGACCCCGGCATTCCTTGCCGGGGTGACGTCATTCGCCTTAACTTAACGGCATTGGGTACGCGGTAGCGTCGATAATCAGGCATCGGGATTCATCATCCGAAAAGCCAATAACCCAGGGAACAATAGCAGACCGCGGGAACATCGGATTTACGATGGCTTTTCCAATCATCGCTTCATGCGGCCAATACGCGGGACCGCTATTGCGCCCTACTCGCCGGCGTTAGAGATACAACGGATAACGGACTGTACGCCACGCCATACTTGACTTTTCGCCATTCCGGGTTGCCTTATCTTTTTCCAATCGGCACAATGTAAAACCCGACGATTCCGGGGGCTACTCGATTTACTCGCCCGCCATCCTCGTCTCACGCCTCGCAAGAAGCCGCTTAGCCCCGCTTTCGTCTGCACTGCTATGCCACAGAATATGCGCCAGAATGCACTCAATCCAGGCTATCGCCTGCAGTGGTTTTCCATAGAACAAGTTCTGGGTCAGGGCAACTTCGGAATCACCTATCTCGCCCACGACTCCATTCTTGAACGTCACGTCGCCATCAAAGAATATCTCCCGGTAAAGCTTGCCGTTCGAGACGGCGCCGCTTTGATCCGGCCGGCCACGGAGGATTGCGGCGAGCAGTATCTCGCGGGACTGGAGCTTTTCATCAACGAGGCGCGCATGCTGGCGAAGGTGGAGCATCCCAACATCGTCCGGGTGCTCAACGTTTTCGTCGCCAACAATTCCGCCTACATGGTGATGAGCTACGAGGAGGGAGAAAGCCTGCACGCCGTCCTCGAGCGCCGCAGGACCCTGGAGCAAGGCGAACTCCTCAGGTTCTTGATCCCTATCCTGAATGGCCTGGAGAAAATACATAACGCCGGCTTTATCCATTGCGACATCACGCCGGCCAATATCTTGCTTCGCAAGGACGGGAGTCCCGTGCTGCTGGACTTCGGGTTTGCGCGTCAGTCGCTGGGAGAAAAAACACAGACTCTCCCCAGCATGCTTTCCCCCGGCTACGCCGCCATTGAACAGTACTATGGGAAAGGCGATCAGCTGGGGCCATGGACCGATATCTACGGCCTTGGTGCGACGCTCTATCGGAGCATCGCGGGCATTGCCCCGCCCGATGCGCTCGAACGCAGCCAGAGCATCATCTTGGCCTCGAAAGAAATTTTCGTTTCCGCCAAACAGGTCGGCGGACCTCGCTACAGCGAAGGCTTGCTTCGCGCGGTCGACCACGCCCTGAGCTTGAATCCGCCTAAGCGCCCGCAGAGTATCGCCGCATGGCGGCGGGAATTTTCCCTGGCGCCGGAGCTTCCCGTCGAAGATGCGCCTGCGCCTAAGCAGCCGGAGGTGAAAGCCGAAACCGTGGCCGCCAACCCGGCCGATGCGCCGGCGCGCCGGCCGACATCCGATGCCGCTCGCTCGCGCATTCCGGCCATCTCGGCAATCGTGCTGATCGTCGCCGCCGGACTCGTTTGGCTGAATCGCGGCCTATTCTCGGAGCACGAGCAACCAACCACGTCGTCGAACACCGGGCAAACCGTTCGCGAAAACGATCCGGCCGGTATTGATCAATCCGCGGAAACCACGCCGCAAGAAATCGCTCCGGCCACTCCGCCTTCGCCGCCCGAAGGATCGGCCGTCGAAAAAGATGCCGGTGCCCAAGCGGGCTCCGAGCAGCACGCGGCTGAGATCGACGCGCTGTTCGAGCTATTGGCTCGGGCCGGCGAGGACATCAGGGCGGGCCGCCTCATCAGCCCCAAAGACAACAATGCCCTCGCCAAATATCGCTCGGTGCTCGCGTTAGATCCCAACCAGCCGCAGGCAAAGCAAGGCATCCAAGAAATCGTCGATCGATTCGCCCAGCCGGCCCGCGAAGCCATGGACCGCCGGGACTGGAAGCTTGCGCAGACGCGTATCGACGAAGTCGCCATTGTTCTGCCGGAAGCCGAAAGCTTGCGCCAAGAGCTCGACACCCGCAGAGCCGAAGCCGAAAAGGGGCGCTCCAAAGCCAGTGCCGAACAAAAGTCCGCCGAGCAGACTGCGGCGATTTCTCCCGATCACAAGCAAGCCGCTCAATCGCCGAGTGCTCCAAAAACCCCTGAAGCACAGGGTGATGCCGAGATATCCGACGCCGAGGAAAGCGACCGGCGCAAGCAAGCCGCCGGCAGAACCGTCGGACGCGCATGGCGAGCCCTCAATCGAGAAGAATGGGATAAGGCGCAAGTCTATATCGATCAAGCCGTGGCGACGCTGGGCGATACCGAAGAGGTGCAAACCCTCAGGCGAGAACTGATTTCGCGCAAAGCCCAGGCCACCCAAGCAAAAGAGGCCACGGCGGAGGGTGCTCAGGCGACGAATGCAGGAGCAGCCGAACAACCGGCTCCGGTAGCGGATAAAACAGCGGTCAAGATCGAAAGCGCCAGGTCGACCCCACATCAGGTCAACCCCGGCGAACGGGTGGAATTCATCACGACGTATGAGTTGACGCTTCCCGCCGGCACCCGTGATGCGGAAGTCGAACTCAGCTGGGCGCTGAAGGCGGGCGGCAGGCGAATCGGCCAGGAAGGCTCCGATTTCAAGCTGGCCAGAACCGGTACCAACACGGCCACGAATGAACTGACCGTCCCTTCGTATATGAAGTCCGGCACCTACACGGTCGAACATAGAGTGCGCGCCGGCGATAGCAGGGCCGTCGCCAGGTCGCACTTTTCCGTCGTTCGCAAGCCTCGACAACGGTCGGACGAAGCCGCGCCAAGCGATGCCCAGCAAGGCGAGTAGGAGGGGCCGGCCGCCTGCCCTCTCGGTAAGAACATCCGAATCGAACAACAAAAGCCCCGCCCTTCACGCTATTTCCGTTCACGATCTCCGAAAAAGCGTCCGCCGCGGCCAGAACGACCTTCGGTCACTCGCTCACGGCCGCTTCGGGTCGCCGTCGTCAAACTCCGAAACTTGTCGGAAACTTGGGCACCCGTTCCCGCTCATATTGGAGGCAGGAGCCGTAACCGGCAATTCGGACCGCCCTGTTACAATCCTATAATTGTGATTCCGTGTTACGCCTTGAGGAGAAATAACGTTGCCGACTTTCGTCCCTGGACAGCGCTGGATTAGCGAGACCGAGCCCGAGCTGGGCTTGGGCATTGTGTTGAACGTCGAAAACAACCGTGTGACTCTGCTCTTTATCGCCAGCAGCGAACGCCGCACTTATGCGGTCGACAACTCGCCGTTGACGCGGGTGAGATTTTCCAAGGGCGATTCCATCGAAAGCGCGGACGGCTGGAAACTCAAGGTTACGGAAGTACGGGAAAAAAATGGCCTGATCACGTACGAAGGCGTGGCCGACGACGGCACTTCGCGAACCCTGGACGAAGTCGATCTCAACCATTTCATGCAGTTCAACAAGCCTCAGGATCGGCTTTTCACCGGCCAACTCGACCCTTCCGGGCTGTTTCGATTGCGCTATGAAACGCTGCGAAGAATCGGCCAACTCGAACAGTCTCCGGTGCGAGGCTTGTTCGGCGGGCGCACCAGCATCATTCCGCACCAGATATACATCGCCCACGAAGTCGCTCATCGCCAAGCTCCGCGCGTATTGCTGGCCGACGAGGTCGGGCTCGGCAAGACCATCGAAGCGGGATTGATCATCCACCATCAGCTATTGACCGGACGCGCCGAGCGCATCCTTATCATCGTGCCGGAGCCCTTGCTGCACCAATGGCTGGTGGAGATGCTGAGGCGCTTCAATTTGCGCTTCGCCCTGTTCGACGAGGAACGTTTCTGGCAAGTCGAAGACGGCAATCCCTTTCTGAGCGAACAACTGGTACTGTGCAGCCTCGATTTCTTCATGGACGACGAAGAACGCCAGGAAGCCGCGCTCACCGCCGGGTGGGACATGTGCGTGGTCGACGAGGCGCACCACCTGCAATGGTCGGAACAGAAAGCCAGTCCGGAATATCAGTTTGTCGAGCAATTGGGCCGATCGGTGCCGAGCCTCCTGCTTTTGACGGCGACACCGGAGCAGCTCGGCAAGCGCAGCCATTTCGCCCGCTTGCGCCTGCTCGACCCCGACCGCTTCTACAGCTACGACCGGTTCCAGTTCGAGGAAATGCAGTACGAATCGCTGGCCGACGTGATCAACCATCTGCTGGACGATCCGGAGCTCGACCGGGAGACCCTGAGCCAACTGAAATCCCTCATCTCGCAGGATCTGGCGGACGATTTACTGGACCGGCTGGACGATCCGGAACGCACGGAGAATGCGCGCAGCGAGCTGATTCAGCTCCTTCTGGACCGCCACGGCACGGGCCGGGTCCTGTTCCGCAATACCCGGGCCACGGTCAAGGGTTTTCCCGGGCGGGAGCTGATCGCTCATCCCCTGCCGCTGCCCGAGGCCTACAGCCGGCTGCTGACCGAGACTCAACCCCAGATCGAGGACCTTCTGCACCCGGAAACCCTGTACGCCCGGTGTCGCAAGGATGACGCCGAGTGGTGGCGTCTGGACAGCCGGGTGGAGTGGCTGGTCGAAACCATAAAGAATCTCAAGTCGGCCAAGGTGCTGGTAATTTGCGCGAAAGCCAAAACCGCGACCGATTTGGAGGACGCGCTTCGAGTCCGGGGCGTGCGCGCGGCGGTTTTCCACGAACAGATGAGCATCGTCGCCCGCGACCGGGCAGCGGCGTGGTTCGCCGATACCGAGAACGGCGCTCAGGCGCTGGTATGCTCGGAAATCGGCAGCGAAGGACGAAATTTTCAATTCGCCCATCATCTGGTAATGTTCGATTTGCCGCTCAACCCCGATCTGCTGGAGCAGCGAATCGGCCGCCTCGACCGCATCGGGCAGTCCGAAACCATTCGCATACATGTCGCGTATTTCGAGCGCAGTGCTCAAAGCATCTTGTTCCGCTGGTATAACGAGGGACTGAATGCGTTCAGCCAGCCCAGCCCGGCGGGACTTCCCGTGTTCGGCCGACTCGGAGGACAGCTTGCCGCCTTGTTGCAGGCACCCGATCCCGAAGGCGAAATGAAACTGGTCGAGCGGGCTCGGAAGCTGGCCGATGCGATTCAGGAGGAATTGCATCAGGGCCGTGATCGGCTTCTGGAGTTGAACTCGTGCCGCAGGGACGCCGCGGAGCGGCTGGTCCGGCTCATCGAAGAGACGGATCGCGAAAATGATCTCTGGCCTTATTTGGAAGATGTGTTCGACGCTTACGGGGTTGCCGTCGAGGAACATTCGGATCATTGCCACATCCTCAGGCCCGGCGAGCACATGCGCACCCAGTTCCCGGAATTGCCCGAAGATGGCGTGACGGTCACGCTGGACCGGAGTATCGGTCTGGCGCGAGAGGACATGCTGTTCCTGACTTGGGAGCACCCGATGGTTCGGGGCGCCATGGACCTCATCCTCAACAGCGAGCACGGCAACGCCGCGCTGAGTCTGGTCCGGAACCCCGAACTGGAGGCCGGGCAACTGCTGCTCGAAACCGTCTATCTGGTCGAATGCACCGCACCGAAACGCTTGCAGATCGGCCGATTCTTTCCGCCCACGGTGCTGCGTTTCCTGTTCGACCAGGACGGCAACGATCTCAGTGCCCTACCCTTCGAAAGTCTTGCCGAACAGCCCCAGCAGTTCGATCGCGAGCACGCGCTGGGATTGGTTAAAAGCCGACAAAAGCTCATCAATCGGTTAATCCAGAATGCCGAAAAGAAGGCGCGAGCGCAAATGCCCGGCGTCATCGGCGAAAGTGCAAAAAGAATGCTCGATACGATGACGACCGAACTCAAGCGCCTTGCAGCCCTGCGGCGGGTCAATCCGAACGTGCGCCAGGAAGAGCTGGATCAGCTCAAGGAGAACGCCATCGAGATGAACAATTGCATCCAAGGAGCGCATTTGCGTTTGGATTCCGTACGCCTTCTGATCACGGTCTGAGGGCTTTGGCCGGATGCGCCGCTAATCAACGGAAAAAGCCTCCGCATTCGGCCTTCGCTCGGACCGAAACGTTCTATCGCGACAAGCACTTGCACGAAAATCCCGGCTTATGCCTGCAATGGGATGTCGGTGAAATTTCGCCATTCGCTGCCATACTTCTAAAGCCCCATCCTTTTCAATCCCAGGACAGGTTTATGATCGAAGATCTCAAAGGCAGCGAATCGTGGCGCATGTTCAGAATCATCAGCGAGTTCACCGAAGGCTTCGACAAGCTTTCCGATATTCGCTTTGCCGTATCGATTTTCGGCTCCACCCGGATCAAGCCGAGCAGCCCGTACTATCAGGCCGCACAAACCGTGGCCGAGGTTCTCGCGAGCCACGGCTATGCGATCATCAGCGGCGGCGGACTGGGTATCATGGAAGCCGCCAATAAAGGCGCCCGTCTCAAGAAAGCGCGCTCGATCGGACTCAACATCGCCGGCGAAGAGAAATCGAATTCTTATCAAAACCTCAGGCTGGAGTTTCGCTACTTTTTCGTGCGTAAACTCATGTTCGTGAAACATTCCATGGGCTATGTCTGCTTTCCCGGCGGATTCAATACCCTGGACGAACTGTTCGAAGCGCTCACTCTGATGCAAACGCACAAAATCCATCCCGTGCCTTTGATTTTGTTCGGTTCGGATTATTGGAAAGGACTGATCGATTGGATCAATAACACGGTCCTCGCCAATCAACTGGTCGACAAAGCCGATTTGACCCAAATCTCGATTACCGACGATCCCCTGGAAGTCGTCGACATCATGAACAAACACCGCGAATGGAAGCTCAAAAAGATTGTCGAGGCGACATCCGCCGCGTCTCCGGAAAGCTGACGACCGTGCCGTGATCGCTCTCGCCGGTCAGTTTTCGCGCCTGACTTCGATATAGCGAAAAACCGATAACGCGATGATGCCAAGCTGAAGCCGATCATGCGACCGGCGTCGGCACGTTGATGCAAACGGCGGTGGAATGGAGCCGAAAGATCAACCCGCAGCTCGTGATCGGCATCCGCCGCGGCGAACAGGGCGGCCATTCCACCTCCATCCGGTTTTGCCGACGACACCGGACTGGATTCCGTGTCCTCATCCCCCTCCGCATTCCCATCGCCCGTCTTGCAGCGGTCTATGCCGCGCTGGCAGTACGACGCCAGTCGGCAGTCATCTGACGAAGAGTTCACTCGTTGCCCTTTGGCAGAATCTGATATGTGGCGAACATGCCGGCATCGATGTGATCCGCCACATGGCAGTGGAATAGCCATTCACCGGGGTTGTCGGCTTTCATGTCGGCGGTCACCATGCCGGCCGGGAGCAATTGAACGACATCCGTCCGTTGCGCGGCCGAGCGGCGGCCGATCGTGACGGTCTTTCCGTGCCAGTGCGGCGTGTGCAGGTCCACCTCATTGCCCATCCCGAGCAAGTGCCAGCGCACCTTTTCGCCGTCGCGCATCGTCAATCCTTTCAGGTTGCCGAAGACGTACCCGTTGATGCTGTGCATCAGGCCCGGCTCCTCCCCACCGAGTTTGTCGAAGATAAAGTAAGCGGTCACGAACTCCTGATCGACGTCTTTCGGGCGGCCGTCGCGGCGGGCCTCGCCCTTGCGGGTGACGATGATTGGACCCAACAGCCCCTTGTTGGTATCCGTGGGTTCGCCGATATGGGAGTGATACCACCAGACCTTGGAGCTGAGTTCGCTGCCCGCCGGGCCACTGTCTCCGTCCGCAATCCAGGTGTAGTCGAAGCACTGACCCGGCATGACTTCGGCCCCGCTGCCGGGCTCGGCGCCGGAATTCGCTCCGAAGTAATGGGCCCCTTCCTGATCCTTGGTATAGCGCAGGCCGTGGGGGTGCATGCCGGCGGCTCCCTGAGTGCGGTTGCAAAAGCGGACGTTGATCGTGTCTCCGACTTCCGCGCGGATGATCGGTCCCAGGATGCCCAGCCACTCCGGCTGCGGCACCGGACTTTTGAAGCCGGCGTCCCGATACTGGATGAACCGGGTGACCGGAAAGCTGTGACTGTTGGTCCATGGCTCCGGTATCTCGCAGGGCGCAGCATCGGGATGACAGTGGACCAGATTTTTCCCTGACGGCGCGAAATCCCAGATACCGTCTTCGGCAGCAATAAAGTACTGACGGGTCTGGGCGAAAGCGGCGGTCGCGATCATCACCACCAACGGAAGCGCAAGGAAGCCTATCGGGTGCATGCAGATGGTTTGGCCATTCATGAATTTTTCTCGGAGGAATCGTTTACGGCAGTAATTGCAGTTCCTATGCGACTTTAATAATAATCATTCTCAATCATATTTTCACCATTTAAATATGCCGCGACGAGCCCCGAATTGTCCGTTTTGAGTGGAACGCTCATTTGCTCTGCGCCGTCGGCAGTACAGATAGAGTCCACTCCCGCTCAATCCGAGCAGTACCATCCCGAACAAGGCCGTGAATTTGGGACCGTACGTTCCCCACAGCCGACCGCTGTGGAGCGGATACAAAAGATGGGTCCAGTGAGAAAAAGGCGTGGCGATCTTGAGCACCCGGCCGCCGGCATCGAGATAAGCCCAGCCGCCGTCACGAAACCGGAACTGCCAAGGCGTGCTTCCGTCCGCCGGGAAATAGATCCGCTCCAGCGGCGCCGCGGGATAGGCGCTGGTGGCGCTGGACACGTGGCGGGCAAGAGTTTTCGTCGTCACCGTCGGCTCGCTGCCGGCAAGCCGGGGCGGCGGGTCCAGCCATTGTTTCAAGGGCCCGGCAAAATTGAGAAGGCTTCCCATAACGGCCAGCACGGCGAGGAAACCACCTACGATCAAACCCAGTCCCCGATGCAGGCCCCGGATCGTGAGCGAGTCCCACCTCCCGGTACGATAGGTCGGGCGCCGTTGCCGGAGCAGGAGGCCGACACCCCAGAGGATGGGAACCAAAACCCCGGCGGCGCTGGCAAGGATTTGCCCGGTCAGTCCCAAGGGCTTGCCGCGATGCAGGGCGTAAAGAAAATCCAGCCCGTCCTGTTCGGCGGCATCGCGCATGGCCAAGGTTTGACCGGTTCCGGGATGGATGAAGGCCAGACGCCGGTCCGGCCCGACCAGTTTGGCCCGGGCGGCGCGCTCCGGAGCCGTAGGCAAATAGAGCACCTCCAGCCGATAGTCCGGATAATCGGCCGCGATGCGCTGCTCCAGGACAGCAGGGGGCAAACCCGCTTCGACCGCCCGGTTCAGGCGATACGGCGACTCCGCGTAGCGAAGCTCGTCGTAGAAGCCCAGCAGGATGCCGGTTGCGGCAATGATCATCAACGGCAGCGCCAAAGCCGTCCCCAGGTAAACATGGGTCTTGAACAGCCATCGAATCATTCTGCACCTTTCGTGGGATTACGCTCTGAAGCCTTGCAAATGCGCTTTGAGCGCTCGAAAGGCGACGCCGCGATCATCGCCCAGCAGGAAGGCGCGGACGCCGCGCTCGCTCCAGTATTCACGCTGCCCCGGCAGACGGGGAACCGCGCAGAAGGCGACGCCATGACTTCGGCAGGATTCGGCGATGCGCTCGATGGCCGCCTGTACCGATGGATGCTGGGGCTGGCCGGGCACGCCGTAAGATTGGGAAAGATCGACGGCGCCTTCGAGCACCAAGTCTATGCCGGGCATGGAGAGGATGTCGTCGATCCGCTCCACGCCCTCGCGGTCCTCGATCATGACCGCGACCAGAATCTCGGCGTTGGCGCACTCGAAATAAGTCGGCAGATCCAGGCGGCCGAATCCGGTCGTTCGTCCGCCGCTGATGCCGCGCGTCCCCAAAGGGTGATAGCGGCTGGCCTTGACGATAGCCTCGGCCTCCGCCGCATTTTTCACATGGGGCACGACGATGCCTTGCGCGCCACAGTCGAGAACGCGCAGGATGACGTCCGCCGCGATGCCGGGCACCCGCACCAGCGGCGTGATGCCGGCGCACTCGGTCGCCCGCACCATGTTTTCCAGCGTTTCCGGATTGGTGGAAACGTGTTCCAGATCGAGGATGACGAAATCGTATCCGGCGTATCCGAGCATCTCCGCCAGGAGCGGCGATGGGATCGAGTTCAACAGACCGAATACCGTCTCGCCTCCTCTCAAGGCCTGCTTGAGCCTATTGGTTTGCAGCATGGCGATTTTCCTCTAAGGGCAGATAAATGTGGGCCGGATGGGGGTGACGCAGAAAGTCATGATGGGAGATATGCCAGGCGTAGGCCCCTGCATAGGGAAAGATCAGCAAGTCGCCGACGCGGACGTGCGACACGGCAGCATCGGTGGCGAGCACGTCCTTGGGCGTGCACAGCTGCCCCGCCACCGTGATTTTGGCGTCCCTGATCTCGGGACGCGCAAACGGATACGGCCAGCGCTCCACGGGCAGCACGAAAAAGGGATGACTGTGCCCGTGGGCATAAGGCGTCCGGAAGTGATGGGTCCCGCCCCGCCCGACCACGAAGTAGCGGCCGAGGCATGGCTTGATATCGATCACCTGCATGACGTAATTGCCGCAGAATCCGCTGACGTAGCGGCCCAACTCGAAACGGATGCGGTAGCGCTCCATCTCCTTGTCTTGAACCAGGCGCGCAAGGCCGGTGCTGAAGGCGGTCCAATCGAATTGTCTATCCGGCTCCCGATAATTGATGCCGATACCGCCCCCGACGTTGAGGTGCCGGATGTCCAATCGGTGTTCTTCCTGCCACTGCCGCACCTGATAGAAATAGGCCGCGAGCAGACGCAAATGGGCTTCCGCGTCCAATTGGTGGGACAACAGATGAAAATGGAAACCGCGGAGACGGATCTCGGGATGAAGGTCCAGCCAGGCCAGGCACTCGGACAGCCGGCCGGCCTCGATGCCGAATTGGGTGGCGCGGCCGCCCATGGCGAGGGAGGTCGCCGGCACTTCGTCCAAGGGTAGATTGAGGCGCAGCAGCACCGAGGCGGGTTGCCCCGCCTCGCGCGCCAGCCAAGCCAGCCGTTCGAGCTCCCACAGGCTCTCGACATGCAGCAGTTCCACTTTGCCGCTCAGGGCGGCGGCGAGTTCCGAATCCAGCTTGCCGGGTCCCCCGAAGATCACCGGGATTTCCCGGAAGTGTTCACGCACGAGAGCGAATTCGCCGCCCGAAGCCACTTCGAAGCCCGCAACCCAAGGCGCCAGTGTCTCCAGGATCGGCAAATCCGAATTGGCTTTGACGGCATAGAACAGCTCGCAACACGAGGGAAGCGAGGACACCAGATGAGCGACATGGCGGCGCAACGCCTCCAAGTCGTAGACATAAGCGCAGCAGGGTTCGTCGGCTTGATACGTGAAGCGCCGGACGGCGGCGACGACCCGGTCGTGGTTGATCGCCATCCTACGGCTCCCCGGCTTGGGCCAAGGGATGCGGAAGCGGCACATAACCTGCGTCGCGATCGGGACGCTTGAGAAAACGGTTGATGAAGTTGGCCTTGGCCGGCAGCGGCTGGCCCGCCAGAAGGGCGTTGATGCGCCCGGCGGAGCGAAGATCGCCGTAGCGCCACTGATACTCGCGAAGATGATGGCGCAATACGGTCCACAGCCGCCTTTCCAGGCTAGGCCCCATTTCGCCTAGCTGTGCGATGGCTTCGCAGAAATTGTTGACGAACAGGCAATAGGCGATCCGGTTCCACCCTTGCTCTTCGGAATAGAAAAGCGCCTGCCGCGCCCGCTCGCTGACTCCCTCCAGTTCCTGAAAAACCCGCCGTTCCCGCACCAGCTTGACCCCTTCGAAATCGCGCAGCCACACGCGGCAGGGCCTCCCGCCCCGGATGCCGGCCAAGACGTTTTGCAGATGCGGTTCGAAGACGAGCCCAAAGCTAAAGAAACAGTGAAAAACGGGATAGAGGAGATGTTCGACATAAGCATCGAACCAGCTTTCCGCGGCGGCAGCTAGGGACAGACCTTCGCGTTCGGCCAGGCGATTCACTGTTGCCATGAGCCGCACTCGGCCCAAGGAACGGTTGCCGAACAGGGCTCCCGCCAAAAGCGGCGTTTCCCCTTCCGCCAAGCGGTCTAGCCCCTCCCGCAGGATCAGTCCGAAGCCTTCGGTCACGGCCCGGTTCTCCTGCCTATCCGAGCCGTGAAGATCCAGCGAAAGAAAAGCCGGCTCTTCGAGCACCCTGAATTCCGGAAAGAGCCCCCGAATGGCGGGCAGGTATTGCCGCATGATTCGAGTCACGGCAAGGGCTCCCTCCAACTCGTAATGAGCATTCTTGCGCACGCAATTGGTGATGCGGACGTTCAGCGACAGCTTGTAGAAGTAGGGGTTTTCGGGATGGAACAGCGTGCGGATCGAAGAAGTCGGAAAATAGGCCGGCCCTCCTATTCCAAGGTCGCGCAGCCGATCCTCTCGAAGCGCTGCCCGCACCAAGGGATGATCGAACAGGTAGCGCGCCTGCCAGGGATGGACGGGCACCACGGCGAAATCGTCGTCGGTCCTCGACTCGGCAGGCGCCCGGAGCCGTATCAATTCTTCCGCGGATTCGGAGAGCAGCGACTCCTGGACCAAATGCTCGCGGCGTACGGCGAAGTAGTACAGCGGAAACGAGGTCCCAAGCTCCGGCGAATAACGCTGCAGATCCTCCGGCGAAAAGCCTTGGCGGCTCTTGGGCGCGGGATGGAAGGCGTGACCGAAGGTCAAGGATTGTTCGGATTCCAGGTAGGCTGCCAGCGGTTCGGCCGAAAACGCCTCGGGCTGAGATTTCGCGAGAATCGTTGCCGTGACGGCGACGCTATCCCGGATCTGCTCCATCAGCTCGGCATTGAAAGGCAATGCATGCCGCAAGGCCATTTCCCTGAGCAGCAAACTCGAGAGCATTGTCCAATCGAGGAGCGTCCAGGGTCTTCCCGGCAATTTGTAATAGGGTTGGGAGCGGTAGCGGTAATTGCCGGTAGGCGACGGCGCATCGACGACCACGAGCAGGCGGCTTCCGATCGAGGACAAAAGGACGTGCATCACCTGCCCTCCGGTACGGTGCAAGGCGGCGCGCAAGGCCAGCGGCCAATCGCTTTGGCCGAACAGGGGTCCGATGCCGATCTGTCCGGACGGTCCCGCGACTTCTCGACAATAACAGTTCAGCAGATTTTCCATGCAGCGCCGTCCGGCCTGATCTTCGGCGGACAGGATGCGATAGACGCTTTGCAGAGCTCTTTGCGACATAATCATCTCCTTTAGGTATTGCCGCTGGTTAACGGGGAGCAGGCCCGGCCTGTCGAGCAAAAGGCGGCGACGGCGACCACCGCCGCGCCGAGCAAAAACGGGGCATGCAAATTCAAGGATTGAGCGACGAGGCCGGCGGAGAGACCGGCGGCCACTCCAGCCCATTTGGAGCTGCTGTCCAGGCGACCGAAGGTTCGGCCGGCTATGCGGTGATGAGCCGCACGGGCCATCAGGCTGTGCAGGGCGATGAAACAGGCGGTCATGGCCAGCCCCATCAAGAGCCGCCCGAGTCCCAAAAGGGCCGGCGTCGGGGCCAGCGCCTGCCCGATCAGGGAGACGGCCAGGAGAATAAACCCCGGCATCAGCGTCCTTTCCGGACGAACCGAATCGAGCCGGCGGCTCATGGGAGCGGCGCTCAGCAGGTAGACGAAGTGGGGCAGACCGAACAACAGCCCGGCGAGCGTGGCGGTCAGATCGGAAAACGACGCTTGGGCAAATGGGATGAAATAGGGAAAGGTCACCACCGTGGCGAAGATCAGGGCGAACTGCAAGGCGCAAAGCCGGAATAGCGCACCGTCGCCGGGCATGGAGCCCGATGTGTCCTTCGTCCTGGCGGAAGCTGCAGTCGAGCCGTCCGGAAGCCGCCACAAGAGCAGCGCCGCCGAGAGCGGCAGCAGGGCCAGATAGCAATAGATCCGAACCGGCGAATCCCACGCCATGAACGGCCCGAACACCGCCGGAGCGCCCGCCAGGGCGGCGCGCGCCGAGCCTTGCGTCCAGGTCAGGCAGCGGCTCAGCTGATTGCCGCTGACCACGGTCGCAAGGTAAGCATTGGAGGCGGCGAAGGTGCCGCCCAACACGCCTTGCAGGATGAGCGCCACGAAGAATGTCCAAGGGTTATCGCTGAGGCCGGCGAGCAGGAAACTTGCCGAGAGACCCAACTGGGCGCGCAGCAGGGAGATTTTCTTGCCGACGCGGTCGGCCAGCGCCCCCCACCAGGGACCGGCGAGCGCCGCAAACAGGGCGGGCACGATGTAAAGCCCGCCCACGAGGTAAGTCTCCTCACTGTGGAACGACTTGCCGAGGATCACCGCGAAAAAGGGCGGCAGCCCCAGGGCGGCGAAGGCGGACACGAAGTGACAGGCGAGCACCGCGGTCACCGTACGGCGCTGAAGCGGCGTCATGACGGATCCCGGAGAAAATTGGGGGCGGTTTTCCCGTAGAACTTGTTGACGTCGGCAGCGCCGGTCGCTTGCTTGGTTTGCAGGCTTGCGGCGGTAAGCAGATATTTGAGGTAGTGCCGGTCGTCTTCCAATAGAACCCGGCGGGCCAGGCGGGCGTCTTCCCCCTGCCCCTCCAGCTCGGTCAGGATAGCTTCCAGCTTGCCGCGCACCCCCACATAGAGCTCGCCGGCGGTCCATCGCCCGGTGGCGGTCAGCCCTTCCAGCGGGGCGGCGACGTTGAGCTGAAGAGTGATGGTCAGAAACATCTGTGCCAGCGCCAGCTCCTCGTCGACCACGATGCGGCGGTCCTGAAGACGCTCGACGAATTTCCCGAGTTCGGGCCAACGCCTTTTCAGCATGTCGCCGTGAATACGCGGGGCATCGTTGTCCTTGAGCAAAATCCGGAGCCTTGGGGCCTCTCGGCTTATTACCAGGATCGAATTCTGCTGGTTGGATTCGAGGGCTATACCGTAACGCAGCCACAGCAATAGATGCACGCGCAAGGTAAGATCCCAATACGCGTTCAGAAAATCTTCCAGACGACCGTCGAAAAAGCGCTCCGCCACTTCTTCGGCCACCAGCCGTCCGTCGGGCGTCGCGGCCGCCAAACCCGCGACCGGCAGCAAGGTGGCGTGCTCCAGTCCCGCGGGATAACGGCGGAGAATGTAGCCGAGGAACGGCAGATGATCGACATGGGCGCCGCGGCTTTCGTCGGTCAATAAAAGCAGGCCGGACAGCCAAGGCTCCCGTTCGGCGATGCGGCCGAGCAGCGTCTGCACCGTGTGTCCGTCGGCGATGGTGCTGGGCTTGATGGTGCGGATGTTCTTGCCGCCCAGGGTGCGGATGGTAAGGGGCAGCTTGATGTGGGTATCGGGCTCTTCGCGCACGACCACGGTGCGCACCGAGAGGGTCGGCAACACCGAAACGCGGCTTTCCGGAGCGGCGATGACTTTCGAACGAAGCCCATGCTCGTCCAGCAGACCGTCCAGCCGCCGGTTCCACAGGAACGGATGGACCGGCAGCAGCGCGTAGTCGGCCTCGAGACGGGATGCCAATCCCACCTCCTCGAAAGAAGGCCACCAGATTTCCCTGCCGGGAAACGAGGTTTCTTGGCAGAGATCCTTGGCGACCGCCAGCCAGCGCAACGGGAACGGACGCTGAAATTCAGGTCCGTAAGCCGAGAGATCGGCCGCTTCGAACCCCAGCTTGGCCCGCGCCGTCGGATAAAAGGGGTGATCCAGAAAGGAAGCGAGGCGCTCGTAATAGAGCTGACGCTCCGGCCAGTAGAGGCTATCCGCCGGTGTGCGCGGTGCCGCGCGCAGCTCGGCGAAATAGCGCTTCCGCTCCGCTTCGCACAAGACGCCGTGCTCGATCGCCGCACGGCATTCCGTTTCGAAATCGGCGAACAGCGCGGAGGCCTCCTCATCCAGACCTTGACGGAAACATGCCAGGATGTCGGCGATGTCGGACAATCTTTCATGCCGTCCGTCTCGCCGCCGAATAAGGGGCAATTCGTCCAAGGTCAACTCCTGAAGAAGACCCTCGCGGCGCACCGGAATCCATAAGCTGCCATCCCCGAGATGGTCCGCGACCAGCCATTGCTTCGGCCGTCCGCCTTCCGGTAAGGAGGAAAACGGAGTGGGGCCGGAGCCGACCAGCCGGCCTCGGCTGACAATCTCCCGGAGGTTCTCCCGCAGCAGGGCATCCACGACCCGGCGGCAGATGTAGTCGGCCTGGGAAGACGGCGCCAGCGTTTGCGGTGCCGCGCTCATTATTGGAACTCCCAAACCAGGGAAGCGGCCGCCCGATCCATCGTTCGCCGTATCAGCTCGGCCTTGGGACCGACACCGCTGAGAACTCCGAGATAGTCCTTGTTCGAATGGCTCAATGTGACGGCATCGCCGGTTCGGCGCAAAGGCCGGAAAGCGAGATGAACGCCCTCCTCTCGCCGAGTGAAATCCTGCGGCGCGCTTATCAGCCGGCCTTCCTGTCCCGCCGGAAAATAGCGGATCTCCGCGCTCCGGGCGGTCGGTTCCAGAGTCGGCAGAGCTTCCCCCAGATGCAGACGCAGCACGATCTCGAAGAGCGAGATACCGAGAATCTCCTGAAGCAGAAAATCGCGCCGATCGCCGATGCAACGGTAGTTGATCTCGATCAGGCGCGGACCCTCGGGCGTGGCGACGAATTCCGTATGGCAGGCACCGAAGCCGATGCCGAAGCCGCGGATCTGATCGCAGACTTCCCGTAGCCAAGGAATGGAGCGGCTTTCGTTCCAGCAGGCTTCCAGCTCGATGAAATGGGGCGGCGGCGAGAGACGTACGCGGAATCCGCCGAGCACGTTCAGGTTCTGTCCATCGCCCAGCGTTTCAAGGGTATAAAGAGGGCCCTCGATGTATTCTTCGAGCAGGATGGCCTGGCCGGGCTGAGATTTCCAGAGCGCTCGGCAGTGCCGTTCCAGCTCGCTCGCATTCCGCACCAGACCGACCTCGAGGCTCGCCACCCCGTCGCGCGGCTTGGCCACGCACGGGAAAGGGGCGTCGGACATGCGGCGTGCCAAACCTTCCTCGTCCCATACCACGGCATGCCAAAGCAGATCGATGCCTTTCAATCTCAGAGCGCACCGCATCTCCGCCTTGTTCTTGGCCCGATAAGCGACCCGCCAGTCTTTGCCGGGCAGGCCGAAATATTCCGCCGCGATCGCGGTGCTGGTCTGTAAATGGTCGCTATTGGAAAAGATCGCCGCCGGTTTTTTTCCGCGCCGCGTGATCGCCTCGATCACGGCGATGGGATTGAAGACATCGCAGGCGACCACGGCATCCGGATAGGCCGGCAGCTCGCCTCCTCCGAAATGCTGCCGATGCGCTTCGGCTTGGTCGGTCAGAAGCACGACCGGTAGACCCAAGGCGCGTGCCGCAGGTAAAAAGCCTTCGTTCACCGAGTCCGTTGGGACATGGGCTAGCAGAATCAATTCAGACATGGATGTTCCCTTTTTTCCAAAAAATTAAAGATCGAGCTGCAGGCTGAGCATGACGGAGCGCCCTGGCCCCGGCACTCGGCCAAGGCTGGTGTCCACGCCACGGAAGTAGTAGTTCTCGTTGAACAGGTTATTGGCTGCCAGCCCAGCCCGAAGGTTAGTCCCGTCGATACGGAAATCCTTCGTCACCTGAGCGTTCCAGACCCAATAGGACGGAATCTCGCCCCGGCTGCCCGTGGCGTCCTCCCGCTCGGTGTTGGCGGCATCGGTGAAGGCGGAACTGAGATACAAGCCATTCACGTTGAAGTTGTAGGTACCGATTCGGTAGTTGCCCTGCAGGGTGAATTGATGCGTGGAACTGAAGGGCACCCGGTTGCCTTTGAAGGCGACCTGGGTGGCTCCGCTGAACACGTTGTTGAGCTGCTCCGTATCCACGTAGGTGTAGCCCGCCTTGAGATCCAGCCCCGGCAGAAGCGAGGGGGTCCAGCCTAATTCCGTTTCGTAACCCTGGTGACGGGTTTTGCCGAGATTGCGGAATTTCGTGGTGCCGTTCTCCACGACGGCGACGATCTGGTTTTCGAAATCGAATTGGAAAAAGGTGAAAGCGGCCGAAAGCTCCGGCAGCGGCGTTAAACGCATGCCCGCTTCGTAGTTCCAGGCTTCTTCCACCCCCGTATCACCCTCGAGGGTAATTTGGGTGAACTGAACCGGCTGCAAGGATTTGTGCAGGTTGCCGAACAGGAAAACCTTGTCGGGCCAAAGATGAAACCCCACATCAAGGCCCGGCAGAAGCTCGTCGTTTCGGCTGCCGGCCTCGGTTCCGTTAAGCCGGTTGTGGCTGGTTTGATCAATCCACTCCACGCGCAGCCCCGGCGTGGCGCTCAGACGTTGGTTCCAGACGCTTAGCGTATCGCTGGCGTATAGCGCGAAGGCATCAGTGGTAAATTGGAAATCCTGGGCACGATTGACTCGACCGGTGCTCAGACGGCGCCGATCCACCGCTTGATCGACCTCCTCGCTGACGTAACGTCCGCCCAGGGTGAACTTGTGATCCAGCCAACCGGTAGTCGCCCCCACGGTCAATCGAGGCTCGGTACCATAGACGGTGAACGTGCGCGGACTGGTTTGCACGCCGTTGGACACCCTGGACGGATCGAGACTGCACGAAGTCGCGGTGCTGTTCAATAGGCAGCCGACGGTAAACTCGCGGTCGCTGGTATGGGCGAAGTTGCTCCAATTGAATTCGGCCGGCGCGCCGAAAAAATCGAAATTTTGGTTATAGATCAGGTGCCCTCGCACGGTGTGGCCCTGGAACTTATCAAACGGCCGCTGCGACTGGAAGCGATCGTCACGATAGGCCTCGGGCGACAAGCCTCCGGGCAGTTCCGTGTCGGTGTTGTAGTATTGCAAACGGGCTTTGATAGAAGCGTTGTCCGTGAGGAACCAATTGGCGTCCGCGATCAGGTTTTCGACTTCGGTGTCGGAATGGGACCGAAAGGAATCGCCTAACACGGTGTTCGCCTGGAACTGCAAGCCCAGCCTGTCGTTCACAAATCCGCCGACCCGAAAATAGCTGTCGGTGAGAACGTTTCCGGTTTCGCTGGAGATCGTCAGCGCTTCCTTCAGCGTGGTACTGAATGTTTCCGGGATCGGCTTGCTGACGAAGTTGATGACACCGCCGACGTTGTTGGGCCCGTAGCGCACCGCCACCCCGCCCCGCGCTACGTCGATGCTCTCCACCGTTTGCATGGTCAGGGGAAACATCGACAGTCCGGTCTGCCCGTAAGGTGCCAGCGCGATGGGTATGCCGTCGACCAGTACCAGCGTGCGCTGGCTGCGCCGGGGATCTAGGCCGCGCACACCGATATTCGGCAGAATACCGGTCCCGCTTTCATCCTGTACGCGGACACCCGGGACCAGCCTCAAGGCATCCTCGACGTTACGCATGCCGGCTTGGTGAAGCTCCCGTTCGGTAATCGCCGTGCGGGCGCCGGGATAGGTTTTGACCGAATCTTCCGTGGGGGCTCCCAGCCAATCGCCCGTAACTTTCACTTCTTCGAGCTCGGTGGTTTCCAAAGCCGCGATAGACCGATTCGAGTCCGCCTCCTGCCCTCCGGCTCCCTCATCGGCAACCCGTTTTTCGCCCTGGAGATCCTGATTGGATTCCTCGCTAAGCGCCGGGAGCGCAAAGGCGGCGAGCCCAGCGAGAATAACGGTGGTAATTTGGCAAGACCCACGCTGCATAAATAAAGCTTCTTTGTTGTTTTTGTAAGCCCGGCAGATCGCCTCATCCCGAGGATGAGGTTTCGTCGCTCTCTGCCGTATTAGTAATGTGAATGCGAACGATTCTCATGTCAATAAAATTTAAGAAAGCGGCATGCCAGACCCCGTTTGGGCGCCAGCGACGCCGTCTAATCCGTTGAAACCTTGAAACTCAGCGGCGTTAGCAGGATATGAACTGTGCTATGCTGGGCGGGTCATGCGCCCCGGACTTGATACATTGCGGCGACTGAATCCTAAACCGTATACTCCGACCAACAACTAGAAATGGAGCGATCTGTGGAAAAACCTTTTATCCTGCATATGTTCACCCCGGAAAAGAACCTCAGCCCGTTCGACGTTAACATGGCTTTGGACGCCGGCTGGATTTCCGCCATTCCGTACCTCCATATCGAACTGGGCGAAGTCACCGCCCTCGTGCAAGATGCGATTTTCTCCAGAAGTCCGAGCGGCGTGAAACGAACCGGCATTTTCATCGGCGGAAGAGATGTAAAGATGGCCATGGACATGCTCCGCACCGCTCAGAAGTCCATGGTTCCGCCCTTCGTGATCTCCGTGTTTGCAGACCCTAGCGGCGCCTTCACCACGGCCGCAGCCATGGTCGCCATGGTGGAGCGGGAACTGGAAAAGCGCCATCAAACCAACTTGCAGGGCAAGAATGTACTCGCTTTGGGAGGCACGGGTCCGGTCGGACAGATTGCCGCGGTGTTGGCCGCCAAGGCCGGAGCCAACGTAAAAATCATCGGCCGCCAGCTGGAAAGAGCCCAGAAGATCGCGGAACTATGCAATGCCGAATTCGGTAACGGTCAAACCGATATTCAAGGCGATGCAGACGCCAACAAACCGGAGCTGATCAAAACCGCCGATGTGGTATTTGCTACCGCCGCAGCCGGAATTGAAGTGCTGAGCGCGGAATTGGTCGCCTCTGCTCCGCAACTCAAAGTCGCCGCCGATGTCAATGCGGTTCCGCCGTCCGGAATCGCCGGTCTCGGCCCTCACCACAAGGGCACGGAAATTGAGGGTTCCCGTAGCGGCGCCGTCGGCGTTGGAGCCTTGGCTATCGGTAACGTGAAATACCAAACCCAGCACAAACTGCTGAATATAATGCGCTTTCAGTTGCGACAATCGGATAAGCCGGTTTTCCTAGATTATAACGATGCTTTCGAAGTGGCTCGGGAATACGCAAAGAAGCTTTAAAGCGTCAAAGCAGAAATTCATTAATATGCTATTTCTTACTATGGATTCAATGGCCACATACTGAGTGGCCATTATCCGGTTGGTAATTAATTATTCGACCATCCGATGGCTAGGGACAATTATCGGGTTCGAGGGTATTTAATTATCCATATAAAAACAATAGTTAACTGGATCAGCCAAGAGGAGCATAATAATGAATAATACCGCCGAAGCCATTAAAATCACGGATGCCGATAATGATCGATTGCTCAAGGAAATGGTGGACAAAAGCTATACACGATGCCGACTAACCGGGACCTTTATAGATGACTTTTATAATGCCTTTATCGCAACATCGCCCAGAATTGCGGAAAAATTTCGGAAAGCCGACTGGGAAGCTCAGAGGCGTTTGCTGGATCACGGCATCAGGCATTTGATTCTGTTTTTTCACGAGCCTAGCCCCGTCACGGCGGAAAAGATGATTCAGCTCGGCGAATCCCATTCAAGAAGCAGACTTAATATAGAACCTGATCTTTATGATTTTTGGGTTTCTGCCCTGATATCGACCGTCGCCGAAAGCGATCCAAAATTCAATCCCGAACTCGAAGCAGCCTGGAAAACGGTTGTCGAGCGCGGCATTGCCGTCATGAAATCCATGCATGACGACTAAGCTACCTAAGACCAAGTATCTTTATTACTGACGTAGAGAAGCCAACACATGTCCAAACGCAGTGTTTTATACATGCTCGATCCGATGCCCCATAACAGCCCGTTCGATATCAACATGGCGGTCGATGCGGATTTCGACATGATTATTCCGCTCAACAACGTAAAGCTCGAGGAAATCAACGGCCTTACGCAAGACGCCATCTTTTCGCGCGGACCGGAAGGCGTAAAAAGAACGGGCATGTTTATCGGCGGACGCGATATCGGTTTGGCCGTGAGTATGTTGGAAGCTACCCAAAAGGCCATGGTGCCGCCCTTCCAGTTTTCCGTCCTGGCCGACCCCAGCGGAGGTTTTACCACGGCGGCGGCTTTGGTCGCAGTGGCTGAAAAACAGCTCAAGGAGAAACACGGCATGGAGCTGAAAGGGTGCAATGCCGTGGTGTTCGGCGGCACCGGCCCGGTGGGCATAGCCACCGGGGTTATTGCCGCTTTGTGCGGAGCGGAAACGACGATCATCGATCACGCGTCGCTCGACAATGCACTGGAAAAGGCCGATACCTACGGGCGCCTGTTCCAAACTCGCCTGGAAGGCACATGTGCGGCATCCGAGGCCGACAAGGCCCACTTGCTTCACAAGGCGGATGTCGTGTTCTGCACGGCCAAGGCCGGAGTGCAGGTTCTAAAAGCCAGCGCCCTGGCGGAAGCGAACCAACTCAAGGTTGCGGCGGATGTGAACGCGGTTCCGCCATTGGGTATCGAGGGCGTCAAGCGGACCGATTTGGGCACTCCGCTCAAGCATGCAGTCAACTCTCCGGGTGCCGTCGGCATCGGTGCATTGGCGGTCGGCGATTACAAGTACAAGCTGCAACAGCATTTGCTCCGCTCGCTCCTGACCCAGGAAGAGCCCGTTTTTTACGATTTCCGCGAGGCATTCAAAATCGCCCGGACCATGGTCTGACGCGTCGGCTTCGCAGCTTTCCCGAAGTCGAGCAAACCGCCACAAGGAATGCCAATCGGCATCCCTTTTCTAAGCCGACATTCGAAAGTCATCGAAGCTTGTCCGACGTTCCTTTAGAGCGCGTTCATCTCGCTCATACGGCATAACGGGCTTGGCGGAAGTCGTTGGCGCTTTCGGCTAGGGTGAATGGATTCGAGCATTCGTAGGTCGGCAATCCTTTGCCGACGAACCCGTTGCCCTAACGGCGGCGTCGGGAAGGGCGGCTTCGGCGCTCCAATCGCAAACGGTCATCCCAGGAGCGCTGGGATGACCGTTTGCGATTGGAAGGGTCGCGGCTAAAGCGACCGTTTGCGATTGGGAGGGATTCCCGACCTACTCGCGAGTTCCCGTACGGTAGATATGAAAATGCTTTAGTTTTTCCAAACCCGGCGACCGAAACCGCAGCAAAAGGGCTTCCGGGAGGTCCCGAGCCTGGGAGGGTGGATGAACCCCGCTGCGCTTACCGCGGTCTATTCGATATAGGGCCATCCGCCCCCGACCTAGATTATTTACCTCGCGCCGAGCGATTCTCCAAAACGCATGAAAATCTATAACCTCTTCCCGCGGCTCGCGGGTCCTTTGAATCGTTGGAAGCCGCATCTGGAAAGAGCGGCGGATATGGGATTCGACTGGATCTTCGTCAATCCCATCCAAAAGCTCGGACGATCCCGCAGCCTTTATTCCATCAAGGATTATTTTCAAATCGATCCGTGGTTGCTGAATGCCCGCTCTTCCAAATTGCCGGAAGAACAACTGCGCGAGATCGCAAGTCAAGCCGAAAGCCTGGGGCTCGGCATGATCGTCGATTTGGTCATCAATCATTGTGCCTATGATTCGGCCTTGCTCAAGCAGCATCCGGAGTGGTTCGTCAAGCAAGGCAGGCGCATCGCCCACCCGTTCTGTATGCATGAAGGAGAAAAGGTCGTCTGGCGCGATCTCGCGCAATTCGATCATCAGCATACGTCCGATCCGGAAGGTCTGTACCGTTACTGCCGCGAAATCGTCGAATACCTGGTCGGCCTGGGCTTTAAGGGACTGCGCTGCGATGCGGCTTACCAGTTACCCAGCCGTTTCTGGGCACGGCTCATCGAAGAAACCAAACGGGCGCACCCCGAAACCGTATTCCTGGCCGAGACCTTGGGCTGTAGTGCCGATCAAACCCGGGAAACCGCGCAAGCCGGTTTCGACTTTATCTTCAACAGCTCGAAATGGTGGGATTTTTCCGGCTCCTGGCTGATGGATCAATACCGGCTCACACGTGAAATCGTACCGTCCGTCAGTTTCCCCGAAAGCCACGATACGGCACGCGCATTCGCGGAGTTCCAGCAGAATGTCGATGCGGTCAAACAGCGCTATTTCTTCTCGGCGCTGTTTTCCGCCGGTGTGATGATACCCATGGGATTCGAATTCGGCTTCCGAAAGCCGCTCCACGTCGTCGATACCACGCCTGATGACTGGGAAAAAACGGATATCGATTTGACCGGCTACATCAAACAGATCAATGGAATCAAGAGCCGGCATCAGATATTCGATGAGGAGAGCGCCACGCAAGTGCTCGACCATTCCAATCCGGAAATCTTGCTGATGCGAAAAACCGCCAGCCGGAAGCGTAGCGAGGCATTGATCATTATGAACAAGGACGCTTGGAATCGGCAGAATTTCTTCTCCGACAATCTGTACCATCTTGTTCAAAGCGAACCGCCGCTGTTCGATGTCTCGCCGGAATGGCCCCTGGATTACTTGCCGACGCCTTTCCAGTTCGAGCTGACACCGGGAATGGGACGGGTCCTGGTAACGCAGTGACGCTCTCTGCCCGCATCGAAAGTGCAACCAAAGTAACGCAAAATGCGGGCTGACCGGTGGAGAGGCCGATCTTCGGCAATCATTCCATCCAATAATCCGTGGCCGTCATCACCCCGATTTCGCGACGCACAGGCCACCCGAGTAAATAGGCTAACTCCTAACTTGAGCCGACATGGCGTTTTTTTCGAAACCCTGGATCGCTTAAACTAGCCTTGTCGAGTTCATGTTAGGCAACCGGACGCAACCTCATGACCCAAAAGACCCCGCCTCAAGATAAGAAAGTAAACGCTTCCGAGTCCCAAAAAGGAAAACCCGGGAAAGCCATGGAGAAGCCCGCGACAAAGGAAAAATCCCAAGCCAAGGCCACTCGATCCAAAGCTGCAAACGTACGTTCGCCGTCGGAAACCCCGGTTGCTCGCGCGAAGCCTTCTACGAGGTCCAAGACTCCGGCATCCGGGAAAGCCGTTCGCCACGAGCCGGAGAAAGAAACCGTTTCCCTCGCGGCAGCCATGGCGCCAGCCGAAAAAATCGCGCCCAAAGCTTCAGGGAAAAAGCCGGAAAAAGCCGAACCGGAAGTGAAGCTGGTTAGCGCGAAGCTCGGTCGGGCGGATCAAGAGAAGCCGGTCGAACTCGCTTCAGCCGAATCTCCCGCGAAAGTTACGGAAGCTGAGGCATGGTCACGACATTCAAAGAAATCAGAGGACTCTGACGAAATACCGCCCGCTCCGATTTCTGCCGCCGATTCGCCGTCAGCACCCGAGCCGACAGTCGCTGAACATCCGGAGACCGCAGAACCAATGCCCACGATGGCAGCCGGCGTGGCTCCGGCGCCAGAAGACTTTAGTCCCTTGGAGAAAATGCCCCCGCCCGAACCGGAATCCGTGCCGGTGGAACCGGAACCGCGATCGGCGTCGCAGGCTCAGGTCGCGCCTGAACCCGAACCGATGCCACACCAGCCTGTTTCAGCGATTCCGTCGATGTTTATCGTTCAGATCACGCCCGAACTCGCGCCGGTCGCCAAAGTCGGCGGCCTCGCCGATGTCGTGTTCGGACTCGGCAACGAACTGGAAATCCGCGGCAATCACGTCGAAATCATACTGCCCAAATACGATTGCCTACGTTACGACCATATCTGGGGCCTGTGCGAAACCTACAAAGACTTGTGGGTGCCCTGGTACGGCGGCGCCATTCATTGCACCGTCTATTTCGGATTCGTGCATGGCCGCAAGTGCTTCTTCATTGAGCCGCATTCCAGCGACAATTTCTTCAACCGCGGCTGCATTTACGGCTTCAACGACGACGTTCTGCGCTTCGCGTTCTTCACGCGGGCGGCCATGGAGTTTCTCTGGAAATCCGGCAAGAATCCCGACATCATTCATTGCCATGACTGGCAGACGGCGCTGGCGCCGGTGTTTCTGTTCGAGATCTATAAATTCCTCGGCATGACCCACCCGCGGGTGTGCTTCACCATCCACAATTTCAAGCACCAGGGAGTCACCGGCGCGCAAGTGCTCCACGCGACCGGCCTCAACCGGCCCGAATACTATTTCCATTACGACCGGCTGCGGGACAATTTCAATCCCCATGCGATCAATCTGATGAAAGCCGGCGTGGTCTATTCCAACTTCGTGACGACCGTTTCCCCGCGCCATGCCAACGAAGCCAAGGACCAGGGCCAGGGTTTCGGCCTTGAACCCACGCTGCATATCCACCACGTAAAATACGGCGGCGTCGTCAACGGCATCGATTACAACGTGTGGAACCCGGAAATCGACCATCATATCGCGCAGCGCTACGGCGTCGACAACATCGAGGAAAAATACAAGAACAAGAAGGCGCTGCGAGACCGCCTGATGATCGCCGACAACGAAAAACCGATCGTCGCCTTCGTCGGCCGGCTGGACCCCCAGAAAGGGCTGGAACTCATCCGCCACGCCATTTTTTATACGTTGCACCGACGCGGCCAGTTCGTGCTGCTGGGCTCCAGTCCGGACGGACAGATCAACAGCTATTTCTGGAGCCTGAAACACCAACTGAACGATAACCCGGATTGTCACATCGAAATCGGCTTCAACGAGGAACTGTCGCATCTCATCTACGCCGGCGCGGATATCATGCTGGTGCCGAGCCAGTTCGAACCCTGCGGTCTCACCCAGCTGATCGCCATGCGCTACGGCACCGTGCCCGTGGTGCGGGAAGTCGGCGGCCTGGCGGACACGGTATTCGACAAGGATTATTCGTACAAGCCGCTGAACGAGCGCAACGGCTATGTGTTCAGGGATTACGATTACAGCGGGCTGGAATCGGCGCTCGGACGGGCGTTGAGCTGTTACTACGACTATCCCGATCACTTCCGGGAACTGATGAAGAACGCCATGCGCTACGATTTCTCGTGGAAGAATCCGGGACAGGATTACCTCAATATCTACGACCTCATCCGCGAGAAATAAGACTCGCTCGGCAAGACCCGGACGATTAACTCAAGATCGCGAAAGCTCGAGCGGCTTGATCAATATCTTGGAGGCGCGTTGGGCGTTATAAGATGCCCGGCGCGCCTCGGGCAAATCGGCAGTGTTCGCCGGTTCGAAACCGCGTTCCCGGAACCAGTGCGCCGTTTGAGTGGTCAGCGCGAATAGCCGATTCAGATGCAGGGTGCGGGCCTTCGCCTCCAGATATTCGAGCAAACGCTCGCCCCGCTTTTCGCCGCGGTAGTCGTCATGGAGCGCGAGGCAGGCCAATTCTCCCATCCGTTCTTCCCGGAACGCATGCAACGCGGCGCAGCCGATAATCAGTCCGTCCCGCTCGATCACCACGAAATCGTCGATATCGGTTTCCAGCCGTTCGCGGGAGCGCGGCACCAGTACGCCGCCTTGCTCGAGCGGCGCGATAAGATCGAGTACCCCCGCAACGTCCTGAACCTTCGCCGGGCGCATGGTTTCGAACGGCGTTCGGCTAATCAGCGTTCCGATACCGTCTCGGGTGAACAATTCGAGCAGTACTGCGCCGTCGATGTGGCGATCGAGCAAGTGAGCGCGCTGTACACCTTCGCGACACGCCTTGACCGCAGCTTTGAGGTGCGGAATAACCTCCTTGTTCGCTAAGGCGCTTTCGTCTTTCAGCAATTCCTCGGCCTCGCCGGTGGTAAGCTGCCGAATCAGCTTCCCGTCGGAACTGGAGATGCAGTCTTGTTCCGTCAACAGCAGCAGCTTGTCGGCCCTGAGGGCGATGGCGGCCGATGTCGCGACCTGTTCGGCATTGAGGTTGAACACCTCGCCGGTGGGCGAGTAACCGATCGCGGAGAGCAACACGATATCGCCCCGGTCCAGTGCTCCGCGAATCCCGTCGACATCGATGCGCCTCACTTCTCCGGTGTTCTGGAAATCCACGCCATCCCGAACGCCCACCGGCTTTGCCGCGACGAAATTGCCCGAGGCTACCCGGATACGCACACCGGCCATCGGCGAATTGGCTAGGCCTTGCGACAACAATGCCTCGATTTCCACCCGAACCGTTCCCGCAGCCTCCTTGACGCATTCGAGCGCCGTTTTATCGGTGATGCGAAGCCCTTGATAATAATTCGCCTCGACGCCACGGAATCTCAGACGGGCGTCGATTTGGGGGCGAATCCCGTGCACCAGAACCAGGCGCACGCCCAGTCCGTTGAGCATGGCGAAATCGTGGATCGCGTTCGGGAATCCGCTATCGGCAACGGCTTCCCCGCCGAACGACACGACGAAGGTTTTTCCCCTATGAGCATGGATGTAGGGCGAAGAATCGCGAAACCAGCGAACGAAAACGTCGGGAGAAGTCGATGAAGGCATTTTCCGCTCAAGCCTCGGGCCGGATGCAAAACCGTTCGATCAAACGGCTCAGGATATCGGTTCCTGCACGGATATGAGTCATCGGAAGATACTCGTCGGGTTGATGGGCCTGTTCGATATGGCCCGGTCCCATGACGACGGTTTGCAGCCCGAGCCGTTTCAGAAACGGGGCCTCGGTGCCGAACGCAACGGCACCGGAATCGTAGCCGCTCAATTCCTCGCAACACCGGACGATTTCCCCGTTGGCATCGCTCTCGAACGGCGGCAATCCCTCGAACATGCGGCGGATTTCGAGGGAAAGCCCATTGGCTTGGGCCAATACCGGCTCCAGCCGTTTTACCAGCTTCTCGTGCAAATCCTCGAGCTCCATTCCCGGCAACGGGCGAATGTCGATCTGGGTTTCGCAGTGCGCGCAAATGCGGTTGGGATTGTCTCCGCCGTGGATAGAACCGAGATTCAGCGTCGGATAATCCACTTTGAACGCCGGATTGCGGTGCCGAGCCCTGAGCTCGGCACGGAAAGCCAGCAATTCCGACAGTACGGCGTGCATGCCATCGATCGCGTTCGCGCCCAAGGAGGGATCGCTCGAATGCCCGGCCTTTCCCCTCACCACGATGGATTCGAGCATGACGCCCTTGTGCATGCGGATCGGCTTGAGACCGGTAGGCTCCCCAATGACGGCGTAGCGCCCGAGTTTCACATTGTCCGCTACCAGGGATTTCACTCCCGACATCGAACTTTCTTCGTCGGCGGTCGCGAGAATGACCAAAGGATGTCGAAAGTCCTTGGCTTCGAAGCGGTTTGCCGCCTCCAAGGCCAGCGCAAAGAAGGATTTCATGTCGGCGCTGCCGAGGCCATAAATACGACCATCCTTTTCCACGGCCTTGAAAGGGTCCGAAGACCATAATTCGGGATCGCAAGGAACTGTATCGGTATGGCCTGACAGGACTAGTCCGGTGGGATCCTCGCGACTGCCCAGGGTTGCGATCAGATTGGCTTTGCGATCGCCGATAGCACGGATTTCGACAGAAAAGCCCAGTCCGCCCAGCCACTCCGCCAAAAGATGGATGACCGCAAGATTGCTTTGGTCATAATGGGGATCGGTGCAACTGACCGAGGGGCGCTCGATGAGCGCCCCGATCATTTCGAGCGTTTCCGGAATGGCCCGGTTCACGGCCTTAGATGTCCTCCAGATTCATATCGGTTACCGCGCCTTGGGAGGCGGACGATACCAGCTTGGCGTACTTGGCGAGCACCCCTTTGGTATAGCGCGGCTTGGGCTGGCGCCACTCCGCGAGCCGCGAGCGTATTTCGTCCTCGCCGAGGTGCAATGTGATTTCGCGCCTTTCGGCGTCGATGGTAATGGTGTCGCCGTTACGAACGATCGCCAGAGGGCCGCCCGCATAGGCCTCGGGCGTAATATGACCGACGACGAAACCGTGGGTGCCGCCGGAAAACCGTCCGTCGGTGATGAGCGCCACATCCTTGGCCAAGCCTTTGCCCATGACGGCGGAAGTAGGCGAAAGCATTTCGCGCATGCCGGGACCGCCCTTGGGTCCTTCGTAGCGTATGACGATGACATCGCCTTTCTGCACCGTCCCGTCTAAGATCGCCTTCAGGGCCAATTCCTCACAGTCGAAGACCCGCGCCTGCCCGGTGAAGGAAAGCCCTTCCTTTCCGGTGATTTTGGCAACGGCACCCTCGGGCGCGAGATTGCCTTTCAGAACCACCAAATGGCTGTCCTTTTTGATCGGGTTATCGAGGGGACGTATCATCTCCTGCCCATCGGGATACGGACGCACGTCCGCCAAATTTTCGGCGAGCGTTTTACCCGTTACGGTGAGGCAGTCACCGTGCAAAAGTCCCGCGTCCAGCAACATCTTCATCAAAGGTAAGATGCCGCCGATTTCGATCAGTTCCGCCATGGCGTAGCGTCCGCTCGGCTTGAGATCGGCCAGCATGGGTACTTTCTCGCCGATGCGGGTGAAATCGTCCAGCGTCAGATCGACGCCGCAGGCGTTGGCCATGGCCAAGAGGTGCAACACCGCGTTGGTGGACCCGCCCAAAGCGATGACGACCGTAATGGCGTTCTCGAATGCCGGTTTGCTCATGATGTCGCGGGGGCGGATGCCGAGTTCCAGGAGCTTGAGCACCTGCTGGCCGGCTCTTTCACAATCCGATTGTTTGTCCGGCGAAACCGCCGCCTGGGCGGAGCTGCCTGGAAGACTCATGCCCAGCGCCTCGATGGCCGAAGCCATGGTGTTTGCGGTGTACATGCCGCCGCACGAGCCCGCACCGGGAATGGCCTTGGCCTCGATCTCTTTCAATTGAGCGTCATCGATCTTGTCATTGGCGCGAGCACCGACCGCCTCGAATACCGACACAACGTCGAGCTTCTTATCGCCAAGACAGCCGGGCAGAATGGTGCCGCCGTAGACGAATACCGCGGGACGGTTGAGGCGCGCCAGCGCGATCAGGCAACCCGGCATATTCTTGTCGCAGCCGCCTATGGCCACGACACCGTCGAAGCCCTGACAGCCTACGACCGTTTCGATCGAATCCGCGATAACTTCTCGGGACACCAGCGAGTACTTCATGCCCTCCGTGCCCATCGAGATGCCGTCCGAAATGGTGATGGTATTGAAGATCACGGCCTTGCCGCCGCTTTGATCCACACCGCGGGCTGCGTCGTCCGCCAGACGGTTGATGTGCATATTGCACGGCGTCACCATGCTCCAGGTGGACGCGATGCCGATCTGGGGCTTTTTGAAATCGTCATCCGAAAAACCGACCGCGTGCAGCATGGCCCGGCTCGGCGCCCGTTCCATGCCGTCGACGACCTGGGATGAAAAGGAACGGGTTTCTTTATCGCTCATCAGTAATCTCCAACAACAGGACTTAGCCGATTTACGGCTTGTAACACAGTAACAAATCGACTGGCGGCTTAGAGGCCATTATGAACTTTCAAGGATAATCCGAAGAATCGAGCATTCGGCGCAAACGTGGGTAGTCTCGACAGGTTTGCCTGCTTCTGTAACTCAATCCGTTAAGCCGAAATCATTACAGGCGCTAGAACGAACCCCAAGCACTTTTCTTGCGCCAGCTCATGCGCGGCAGGACCACTCCGAGCACGATGCCCCCGAAAAGCACTCCGGCGCCGATCATAAACCAATCTTGACGATGATCCTCATCCAAAGCTTGCTTCTCCCGGCGAATCGTATCCAATTCCCGTTCAAGCTTGATAACGCTTTCCCGCAGCATATCGCGCTCGGCCTGGATTTGGAGAACATTGGCAGAGGCCTGACGTATCGCCATCAGTTCGGTGTTCAGGCGGGTAGTCTCTGCTTGAAGTTGTTGGGCTGTCTTATCGGTGCTTTGTTTCCCTGATGTTACGGTAGACAGTTCACTTTTCAGCCGTTTGTTTTCTTCCAATGCTGTCTCGAGTTTTTTGGTCATTTCGTCCAGCTGGTTGATAGCGATTGGCTGATCAGAAAGATACCGACTGAGTATCCATCCCTCCTCGCCGCTGTCCAACCGCACGAAGGAATAACCCGTCTGGGGATTTTTCTCGAGCACGTTAACCGCCGTGCCCGAAGGCACCATTCTTACAATCTTGTGTTGTAAGCTCTGACCCCGGCGCAACTGAACTTCCAATCTGTCGGTGACATAGGCCTTCTCGGCGGCGTAAATCGTGACAGGGGCAGAAAGAATAAGTACGAAGAGAATCGTTGTTAACGTATTTTTTTGCATCAGCAGAGCCACTTAACGTTCTAGCAATAGTTAAAGGGTGAGATTTGATTTCTCGCCACGACCGACCCTAGCATGAAAAGCCACAGCGCAGAAGAATTCTCTCGGGCAACATTCGGGCCGGCCCGTATCGCTCTCGCACGGGCAACGCACATTCCGGCACCGAGAAAGTGTCGCGCTTTTTTTTACCCGCTCGGTTGCGACACTACATTCCCTTGAGCAGGATCTCGGCTTTTTCCCGTTCAGCAAAATTTTTCTTCTCCTTCAACAGGCGCTCCAGTTCCTTGCGTGCCTCGTCTTTCCGCCCAGACTTAGCCAAAGCCTCAGCCAAATGAATACGAATCTGCGCCACATGGGGTGCATGCACGGCAGCGTCCTGCAGTAAATTCAGGCCTTCTTTCTGTTTTCCGTTCTGGACGAAAATCCACCCGACCGTATCCATGACTTCCGGACGATTCTCGGATGCCGGGAGCAATTTTTCGGCTAAAGGCAAAGCCTTGTCGCTGCCCAATTCTTGATACAACCAGGCCAGATTATTTTGGACGAGCGAGTTTTCCGGCCTCAGGCTTTGAGCTTTTTCGTAAGCCTCCACGGCTTCTTTCTGTCTCCCGGCCTCCTGATAAGCCATAGCTAGCATCATCCAGGACTCGACGTCGTCTTGGGACGATTGCAGCCAATGAGTCAGCCCGTCAAACGCCTCTGGATCTTGCCCCAAAGCATGGCGCGTCTGAAACAACCGCCGCGCCAAGGCCGAGTTCGGAGCCAATTGGAAAGCCTTTTCATAAGACGCGAGCGCTTCCTTGAACAGCTTCTGAGCGAACCGAACGTCGCCATCCATCTGGAAGCCCACAGCTAACTTCGGGTGCTTGGCCTTGATATCTTCCGCTATTTTTAACGCTTCTCGGTAATTCTTGTCCTGAAGGTTGAACTCCGCTTTAGCTAAGAGGGCCGGCATATAATCGGGAGCTTGCTTCAAAACACTTTCCCATTCGACCCTAGCCGCTTGCTTTTCGCCCTTTTTATACAGGGCTTGGGCCAATTGATGGCGATATTCCGGATTCCCCGGAACCTTGCTCACCAATTTCTTAAACGTGGCGATGGCACTCGCTCCCTGGTCGTTGGCCGATTGAGCCAAGCCCAGACTTTGAAGCGCCAATGGGTGATCGGGATTATTGGCTTCGGCATCGCGAGCAACCTCCAACGCCTGCAAAGGCTTACCCTGTGCCAGGAAGTATCGGGACAGCAACACCGACGGCTGCAACACCTTGGGATTTCTTTCGCGCGCCTCCTTGAGATATTTCTCCATATTTTGATAGTCCTTGCGCATTTCGGCGATCTGAGCCAGACCGATGAGCGCCGCCAAGTTTTTCGGATCGCGTTGGAGAATCTGTTGATAACGCTGGGACGCGGCATCATGGTTGTTGCCCCTGAGTTCAAGCTTCGCCAAATTAAGCGCCGCGGTAGCATAATCGGGATTGAGCTTCAACGCCGCCGTCCAGTGCTCGCGCGCCTTATCCGTATCGCCCTTGGACATATAGGCGGTGCCGAGCAAATTATCCGGCATTGGGTCGCCCGGCATCTTGCTCATCAATTTTCGTGCCGCCTCGATCGCTTCATCCGGCTTCTTCTGCTGGATCAAGGCTAGGACCAACATGACGTCCGCTTGCAACAGGTTTTGATCCAGGTCGACGGCGGATTTGAGATCGACCACGGCCTGTTCCATTTGCCCGGACGCGATACGCCCTAGGGCCAACTGCGCTTTGACCGCCGCTACATCGGGAGCGAGTTCGGAGGCTCGATCCAGATACTCCGTAGCTGAGTCGTATTGTTTGCCCTGGAGGTAAGCGCTGCCGAGAAGAGCGAGAAACTGTGGATCGTTGGATGCCTGATCCTCGACTCCCTTCAATAGTTCGATGGCGTCATGGGCGCGTCCCAATTTCATCCGTGTCGCGGCCAGCAGCTTTGCCGCAGGCAGATGCTTTGGAACGGCTCCGAGAAATTGAGAAAGATTGTTCTCCGCGGACTCGTATTTCCCCTGTTGGTAAGCGATCGTGCCCAAAAGCAGCCTGCTGGGCGGATGATTCGGAAGCGCGTTGGTTACTTTGACGAGGGCGTCTTCGGCCTCTTGAAATTCCTTATTCTGAAAGGCTATGACCGCATGAAGATACAGCGCCAACGGCACATCTCCCGCCGCTTTTCGAACCGCATCGACATCTTTTTGCGCATCGTCCGCCTTACCCGAGGCGAGATAAACCGTAGCCCGCCCGAGCCGTGCCCGTATGTCGAAAGGCTGGACCTCGAGCGCCCTGGTGAAGGCATCGGCCGCCCCGGTCAGGTCGCCATCCAGCCGCTTGGTTTCTCCCAAAATAATCCATCCGCTTACATTCTTGGGATCCTTGACAATGGACTGATTGGCGTATTCGATCGCCTTCTTGTACTGTTTTTGCTGCACCTCAAGCATGGCAAGTCCCAACAAGGCGTCGCTCGCCATCGAGTCGAACTTCAGGGCGGCATCGAAGCTTTCCTTTGCCTGCTCCGGCTCCCGCAGGGCGATTTGAGCCAAACCACGAATGCCGTACACTTGAGCGCGAATCGTACCGGTCAAATCGTCTTCCGGCTTGATTTGGTCCAGAACGGCTTTCGGCTTGTCCTGCAACAGATAGGCCCGCGCCAGAGGAATGATCCACTTTTCTTTTGACGCCCCCAAGTCTCGGGCTTTTTCCAACTCTTTGACCGCCGACGGGCCATCAGCCAACTTGAGATACGACTCCCCGATCAATATGCGCGCGTCGGCATTTTCCGGGTCGCTCTGCAGCAAGTTTTTCAGCTGAATGACCGCCGCCTTAATCTCACCCTTTTGGATGTAATCCTGAGCCTGCTTGAGCAGGTCCACTTCGGCTATCGCCCAGTCGTGACCGATGACCGACGTTAGCAGGATAAGCGCCTGAAGCGTGCGGACCATATCAACCTCCTAAATCTTAAGATTGAATTTGCTCAAGAGTGCATAAAGCGTTGGGCGTGTAATCTCGAGGATTTCAGCCGCTTTGGTGACGTTTTCGCCGGCTTCGCTCAGGGCAGCGCAAATCGCTTGCCTTTCGGCCATGTCGCGAGCCTCCCGCAAACTCCATAAGCGCCGTTTGAATTCACCCGGTGCAAGCTCCATATCCTTGGCATCAATGAGAGGACCCGAGGCCATCACCACCGCTCTCTTGACCTTATGCTCCAACTCCCGAACATTTCCGGGCCAGTGATAGGTTTCCATGGCGGCCAGCGCTCCATCGCTGAAACCGAGGATGTTTGCACGACGCATTTGCTGCGCAAACTTGTCCAGGAAAGCGCGCGCCAAAACCGCCACATCTCCGGTTCTTTCCCTGAGCGGCGGAATGTTGATGATCATTTCGTTGATGCGGAAATAAAGGTCTTCTCGAAACTTTCCTTCACTGATCAGCTTCGAGAGATTTTGGTGGGTGGCGCAAATCAAGCGCACATCGACTTTGATCGGCTGCCGTCCTCCGACCCGCTCGACGACCCGTTCCTGCAGCACGCGCAAGAGCTTCGGTTGTAGCGATAGAGGGATATCGCCGATTTCATCGAGAAAAAAGGTTCCGCCATCGGCCAATTCGAACTTGCCCTTGGTTTGTTGAGTCGCGCCGGTATACGCCCCCTTCTCGAAACCGAACAGTTCGCTTTCCAATAAGCTATCCGGGATCGCAGCCGCATTGACGGCAACAAAAGGCTTTTTCGAACGCGGGCTCAACGCATGAAGCGCGCGTGCGAGTACCTCCTTGCCGGTACCGCTCTCACCCAACAGCAGCACAGTAATATCGGTCGGCGCCAGACGCTCGATCATGCGACAAACTTCGTGCATCTCGGGACTGGCCGCGATGACGCCTTCCAACGGGTTAGTGATGTGCATCCGCCGAAACTGCCGGTTTTCTTCCTCGAGGCTGTAAAGGCGAAATGCCCGCTCCACCACGAAAGACAAGGTTTCCGGATCGATCGGCTTTTGATAGAAGTCGTAAGCGCCGAGCCCGATGGACTTGACCGGATTGACTTGATCGTCGTTACCGGTAATGACGATGACCTTGGTTGTCGGCGCGATGGATAGAATCTCGCTGAGCACCGCGAAACCCTCGCTCACGCCGCCCGGATCCGGGGGTAATCCAAGATCCAGCGTAACAACCGCCGGTTGATTACGCTTGACCGCCGCGATTGCGGATTCTCGGTCGTCCGCCATCAGAACTTTGTATTGCTCGAAGTTCCAGCGAAGTTGACTTTGTAGCCCAGGATCGTCTTCGACGATCAACAGCGTTTGCTCGCTCAAGCGGAATTCACCTCGTTTAAGGCAAGCTCGTCGGAATTGGAAACGACGGGAATCGAGAAGCTGAACAGCGTGCGCTTGCCCGGTTCGCTTGTCACGCTGAGTTCCCCACCCAAAGAACGTATATATTCGCGGCTCTCGTACGCACCGATGCCCATTCCGGTCACTCCCTTCGTGGTTTCGAAAGGCTTGAACAGGCGAGTACGGATAAACTCTTCGTCCATGCCTCGTCCATTGTCCTCGATTTCAACGGCAGCATGGCCGGTCTTACTCATCTTCATTCGAATATGCACCCGACCGTTCTTGCCGGCGGCATCCTGAGCATTCTGGATAATATGCTCGAAAGAAGACGCCAGGCGGTCGCGATTGGCTCTAACCAGGATCGACTGCCTAAACATATCACACGTGGGAATTGGCGCCTGAGCCTTCCGCGACTCCAGCACCTCACGAACAAGCGCCCCGAGGTCAATCACCTTTTCCGACTGCGCTGAGCCGGAGTTTTTCAATTGGGACATCAGCCGGCTCATTTTCCCGACCGCATGATCCACCGTTTTGATGGCATCTCGCATAAATTCGGGATTGTTGTGATGTCGCTCCGCATTGCGCACCACCAAGCTTAGTTGCGCGATAAGGTTTTTCAAATCATGGATGATAAAAGCGGAAAGCCGGTTGAAACCTTCGAACTGTCGAGCTTCGGCCAGAGCCCGGCCGGCATCCTCGAGCGCCAGATAGCTTGCAGCCAACCGACTGGAGGTCTTCAATAGGTCTATGACTTCCCAATTCCAGTGTATCGGAGTACGCGGACGAGTCAGCAGCAACAGTCCCGACATACACCGTTTCTGCTGAAATAACGGCACCAGCAACCATGCGTCGGAAGCGGGTTCGAGCCACATAGGCCGGTTGAGTCCGTCATAAGCCTCCGGCATCGTCACCATCTCGGGCAAATTGACGATCCACTCCTTATCTTCCATGTAGCGAACTACCGCATCGCCCCCATCGACCAGAGGGACATCGAGCTCCGGTTCTCCGAAGCTCGCCCGCCAGACTAAATGCCCGTTTGATTCCCGGACCCAAAGCACACCGCTAGGACTCTCCACAGCTTGCCCCAAAGCCACGATTATGCGTTCTTCGAGCGCCAACCCGGAGCCGGTATCCGAGAGCATCGTAATGATTCGAAGCCACTCCTCCCGGTAATCGTAGGCATAGTTAAAGAAATTCTTGCTTAGAAAAACTCTCGTGCGAGCCCGCATCTGCCCCGAAAAAAGCAGCAATGCGAGCAACAAGAACGCCCCGACCAGAAAAACGATTTGCGCGACGGTTCCCCATTCCCCGCCGTAAATCTTGATGTAATATCCGGCAGTCGCCATGAGCAACAAATAAATGCCGGCCCCGAGCAGAGTCGCGGAATGAAAGACGACCTGACGGGAAACGAACACATCCACCGACCACTGCGGGTTACGGGCGGCAGAAACGATGAAGAGGGGAGGCAACAGGGCTGAGACAGCGCCGCGCGCCAGCCATAGATCTGGATTGATGCGCTGGAACAACAAGGCGTCCGAGTAAAGATAAAAGTCGTAGGCGAACATTCCTCCCAACGCGAAACAGAGGAATTTGATCCGCCACCGAAGATCGGTCCGGATATTGCGAAAATATTGTTCGACCAATACCAGACCGATCAAGGCCAAGCCGACGTGGCCGCAGAGCTGAAACGCAGGCTGAAAAACGTCCGGATAATATCGTTCCAACCCCGGAGAAATCCAGACATAAACCACCTGGAACCCTACCGCCAGATGAACGCCCCGATTGATGATTCTCGACGTTGTCGAATTCGAATCGGCGCCGGCATCTTTAAGCGGGTTGAACAGCTTGCTGAGGAAGAGCAGCCAGACATAGGTGCGGACGATTTCGACCGACCAAACGACTGCCGCGGGGAAAAAGTGAAAGATTTCCTGTATCGCCAGAACGCCGGACCAGGCCGTGGTCACGAATGATGCCAGGACCAGCCAACGTCCGGTAACATTGCCGCGCCAGCTGACGAGCAATAACGCGCTTAAAAAAAGATAAGCGAAGAAACCTGCCAGATAGCTGGCGGCGCCGACAGTCATGCGTCCTCTGCGTTAAATAAGAGTGTTCCGCGAATAAGCGTAGTCAGAATATCCGGAACCAACTTTTCTAAGCGGGCGTTCAGCGAGCGCCCTTACCCCAAACAACCACTTCGATCGTCTGCAACATAATAAGAAAGTCGAGAAAGAGACTGTAATTCTTGACGTAATACAAGTCGTACTGCAGCTTCTCGATGGCATCCTGATAATTCGACCCATACGGATAACACAGTTGCGCCCAGCCGGTAATGCCCGGCTTCACCCGATGGCGTTCCGAATAATAAGGAATGGTTTCTGCGAACTTTTCTACGAATTCGGGCCGTTCCGGACGAGGTCCGACGAAACTCATTTCACCTTTCAGGACGTTGAACAGCTGCGGCAATTCATCAATGCGGGTCTTTCGAATAAATCGCCCCACCCGGGTGACACGATCGTCGTTCCGTGTTGCCCAGCGCGCTTTGCCGTCTTTTTCGGCATCGGTGCGCATGCTCCTGAACTTTATCACCTTGAACAACCGCCAATTTTTCCCAACGCGCACCTGGTGGTAAAACACCGGCGCACGCCAACCGCTCTCGAGCACAATCGCCAAAGCGGTCAGCAACATGATGGGCCAGCTTACCGCGAGTAAAGCAAGGCTTGCCAATACATCGAATGCGCGCTTGGAAAGCTGCTGAAAGCCGCTGTACCGGAACCCGTCGGAAAAAACCAGCCAACTGGGATGCAGACAGTCGACTCGAATCAGCCCCGCCTCACGCTCGAAGAAGTGCAAAAGATCCACCACTTCCAGACCATTCATCTTGCAGTCCAAAATCTCGTCTACGGCAAGCCCTCCCCGGCGATCATCCGGCGCGACAACGATCTCATCGATATCGTGCGCGATGGCGAATTCGTTGAGAGGCATTTCCAACGCACATAGGCGGTGAGGTTCTATCCGACTGACATCTCCACCCATTTGCACAAAGCCGATAACACGAAAGCTCGGATTGGACGCTTTGTTTTCGAACTCTTGAATCATGTTCGCGTTGTAACCGGCCCCTAAAACCAACACCCGGCGCCTAAGCTCCTGCCGGTCCACGAACTTTAGAAACAGGAAACGCGAGAACAGCGTTAAAACCAGGGCCGATAGCAATGCATAGCCGAATACGCCTCGCCCCACGAAAATCGTCGGAATGGCATAAAAGACCAAACCCATCAGAACCGTACCGAGCACAAAACTGGCCAATACGCGAAGCAGCAAACCCGCATCGCCTCCGTGCTGTGCTCGTTGATAAAGCCCCATGCCGGTAGTGCTTGCCAGCATGAACGTGCAGAACAGCGCGGACGGATTGGTCAGTTCGATCGCCGAAAGGCTGCTTTGGAAATCCGGAAAAAATCGTAGAACCGACCCCATATAAAAGGCCGAAAAGAAAATACCGCAGTCCAGCAGGAAAATAACGACATAAATGCTTGAAATATAATGGCGAAAAACGCGGATCATAAATCTTGCCGATTCCTAATCAGATAGTTGCTGCCAGAGCGTACGAAGCTGCCTTATTCCGACAGAGCTACGGGATGAGAATCGGCCGATCAATTTCGAAGAAAAATTGTATCGAGGTCATACTCAAGCAATGTTCAAGACTGCGATTGCGCGGCAAATCAGTGCTGGCTTACTCGATGAATACCGAGTGAACTGTTCTTATTTATGCTCGCCCCCTAGCGCACGGATTTCTCTTATGCCTCAACACTCACCCCAAAGACGAATGCACTCGAGACTAGTCCGGGCTACGCTCGGCGGAGACCTTAAAGTGCATTTGTCTCCGCGATCTTCCAAACCCCAAGTCGACAAGCCGATAGATATTCGGCTTGCGGTCGTAATCGGGCCACAACTTTAACACATTCGCTTCGTACTAAAAGCGCACCTGATTTTGGATTTTTCATTCAGGAATTCGAGCTTACGATGCATGCCGGCCTTTTAAGGCTACCGCTCGGAAACGATGCTTACCGCAAACGGCCGAACAAGAACAATACGTCAACGTCGCCAATCATTTCCCAATTTCATCTGCATCCCCACAATGCAAGGCGCTTATCGAACGACTCGAAAAACTTCCCGCTTCGATGACCGTCCTTTAGAATTGAAGGCGACATTGCGTTATCGGCGTCGCAAACAGTTCCGTCTTTCATGAAATCGTCTCGCTTTAAATCCGATACCGGCCGACCATGGGACTGAATGCGCGTTGTCAAGGCTTAGTCGTCACAAGACTCCCAAAATATAATCTAAGCTTTCGCTGAATTTCCATGATTTCTCACTCATTTGGAGGCATGATGCGCTCGCTCGCTGAAACGAAGATCGGCATAATCGGACTGGGCTATGTAGGACTTCCGCTCGCTGTGGAATTCGGCAAGCACTTCGATACCGTAGGCCTGGATATCAACGCCCAGCGCATTGCGGAATTGAAAGACGGACTCGACCGATCGCTCGAAGTCGACGCCGAAGAACTCGCCAGCGTAAAACGACTGAGCTATACGGCCAATCCCGCCGATCTCTTGAGCTGCAACGTCTATATCGTTACCGTCCCGACCCCCATTGACGAACACAAACGTCCGGATCTGACTCCCCTGGAAAAAGCCAGCGACACGGTCGGCAAGCTTCTCTCGAAAGGCGATATTGTCATTTACGAATCCACGGTTTATCCGGGAGCAACCGAAGAAGTCTGCGTACCGATCCTGGAGGCTAGATCGGGATTGAGCTTCAACCGGGATTTCTACTGCGGTTACAGCCCCGAACGCATCAATCCCGGCGATAAGGAACACCGCGTGACCACCATCAAGAAAGTCACGTCGGGCTCGACCTCGGAAGTCGCCGACTTCGTCGACGAGCTTTACCGAAAAATCATCACGGCCGGCACTCACAAAGCCAGCAGCATCAAAGTCGCCGAGGCGGCGAAAGTCATCGAGAACACGCAGAGAGACGTGAACATCGCGCTCATCAACGAGTTGGCGATCTTGTTCAACAAGTTGGGCTTGAACACGTTAGAGGTTCTCGAGGCCGCTGGAAGCAAGTGGAACTTTCTTCCCTTCCGTCCAGGTCTGGTCGGCGGGCACTGTATCGGTGTCGACCCGTATTACCTGACCCATAAAGCCCAAGAAATCGGGCATCACCCCGAAATCATCCTGGCCGGTCGCCGCATCAACGACGGCATGGGCGAGTATGTCGCCAGTCGATTGGTCAAACTAATGACTCGGAGGCGCCTTCAAGTCTGTCAATCAAACATTCTCATCATGGGATTGACCTTCAAGGAAAATTGCCCCGACATTCGGAACACACGGGTAACGGACATCATCAAAGAACTTGAGAGCTACAATGCTCGGGTCGATGTTTACGATACGTGGGCGAATCCCGAGGAAGTCAAGGAAGAATACGGCATCGATCTCGTCAGGGAGCTTCCGGCCGGAAAGTACGATGCCGTCGTGATTGCCGTCGCCCACCGGGAATTCAAAGCCATGGGCGTCCAAGCCATTCGGGCGTTGGCAAAACCCGACGGCGTCTTGTTCGATGTCAAGTACGCACTGCCCCACGACATCGTAGATGATTACTTATAATTCACAGGGACATCGCCAATGAAAGTATTGGTCACAGGAACGGCGGGATTTATCGGCGCGGCGCTGGCGCAGGTGCTATTGGCACGCGGGGACGAGGTTATCGGCATTGATAACGTCAACGATTACTACGATGTCGGTCTCAAGGAAGCGCGGCTCGCCCGGCTCAAAAGTCACCCCGGCTTCACGGAAATCCGCATCGCCCTGGAAGACCGCGAGCGTCTGAATCAGGCGTTTGCGGATCACCGGCCGCAGCGCGTGGTGAATCTTGCCGCTCAAGCCGGGGTGAGATATTCGCTGACGCATCCTCATGCATACATCGATGCGAATCTGGTGGGTTTCTGCAATATGTTGGAGGCGTGCCGGCATCACGAGATCGAGCACCTAGTCTATGCCTCGTCCAGCTCCGTTTACGGTGCCAATACCGCCATGCCGTTTTCGGTCCACCACAACGTCGACCACCCGGTGAGCCTGTACGCGGCCACGAAGAAAGCCAACGAACTGATGGCGCACACTTACAGCCACCTCTATGGCTTGCCTACCACCGGCCTGCGCTTTTTCACCGTGTACGGCCCTTGGGGCCGCCCGGACATGGCTTTGTTCATGTTCACCCGGAACATCCTGGCCGGTAAGCCGATAGACGTCTTCAATTTCGGACATCACCGCCGCGACTTCACCTATATCGACGATATTGTGGAAGGCGTAGTCAGAGTTCTTGACAACATCGCGGCGCCCAACCCGAATTGGAACGGCGACCACCCCGATCCCGGCACCAGCAAGGCGCCGTACCGCCTTTATAATATCGGCAATCACCAGCCGGTCGAGCTCATGCGTTTTATCGAAGTTCTGGAGGATTGCCTCGGCAAGAAAGCCGAAAAAAACCTTCTTCCCATGCAAAGCGGCGATGTACCCGACACCTACGCGGATGTGGACGATCTTATCCGTGATGTAGACTATCGGCCGGCAACGCCCATAGAAACCGGGATTTCCAATTTTGTCGGGTGGTACAAAGATTACTATCGTGTGTCCTAGCCGGGCGATGAGGAAAACAGACCCTGAATCGCACTTCCGAAGCGGACACCCATTGGAATGTGAGAGTCTGTGCACTGGCGCCCGGCAAAATCGTCGACTCGCGTCTCGTCTCATTTGCGATCCGTCTATCGCTCCATCTGAATGCTGAATTTCCGCAATGCGCAGGTGCCGATACTAGGCTTTGCAGCTTTCAGCGGCACCGGCAAAACCACGCTCTTAACGAAAATTATCCCGTTGCTCCGATTGAAGGAGCTTAACGTCGGACTTATCAAACACAGTCATCACAGCTTCGAAATAGACTATCCCGGCAAAGACAGCTACGAATTGCGGAGGGCCGGAGCAAGCCCGGTCATGCTGAGTTCGTCGCACCGCCGCGCCATCATCACGGAACACCGGGTAATCCGAGAACCGACGCTAGCCGAGGAGTTGGCTTATTTCGACCAGACCGGCCTGGACCTGATCTTGGTGGAAGGATTCAAGCGAGAACGCTTCCCGAAAATCGAGTTGCACCGTCCTGCTCTCGGCAAACCTCTTTTTTTCCCCGCCGACGACACCATCATCGCGATCGCAACGGACGCCGAACCGGCGGTTGAGCCCAACATACCGAGACTCGATATCAACGATCCGGAACAAATTACCCGTTTCATTTGCCAGGAATTTCTTGCCCATGCGCGAGCGTGATTGCTGCACCGAGAAACAGTCGCAACCCTTGGCATTGGACGAAGCGCTGAATCGGATGCTCAATGCCATATTGCCCGCGGCGGGAACCGAGCAGGTCCCTTTGAAACAGGCGCTCGGCCGTATCTTGGCGGAAACGGTCTACGCAACGACCGACCTTCCTCCTTTTTCCAGCTCGGCTATGGATGGCTACGCGTTAAGAGCCGATGAGCTCCAGGAAGCACTCGTGCTTCGCGTCGTCGGTACCGCTTGGGCAGGCCGGCCTCATTCGGTTCCGATCTCGGCCGGGGAGTGCGTGCGGATTTTCACCGGCGCAGCGCTCCCGGAAGGCGCCGATGCCGTGATCATGCAGGAGCACGCGCACCGCGACGGGGATAGAATTCGAGTCACCGAAAAAACCAAGCCGGGCGAATGCATTCGGTCTCGCGGAGAAGAAATAAAGTCCGGCGACCGGCTTCTTGACGAGGGACAACGTCTCGGCCCCGCCGAATTGGGACTATTGGCGTCGATCGGCAGTCCCTCGGTTTCCGTCCGCCGCAAACCGCGCGTCGCTTTTTTTTCCACCGGCGACGAGCTCCGCCCTATCACCGAACCGCTGGCATTCGGCGAAATTCATGACAGCAACCGTTATGTGCTGGATGCATTGTTAGCCGGGTTGGGGGTCGAAACGATCGATATGGGCGTGACGGGAGATAACAAGGAAGCTATCCAACGCGCTCTGCTGGAAGCATCGAACCAAGCCGATGCCGTCATCACCTCCGGTGGCGCCTCGGTGGGCGATGCCGATTTCATCACTGAAGTCGTAAAAGAAATCGGCCACATCGATTTCTGGAAAGTCGCCATCAAACCCGGAAAGCCCTTCGTTTTCGGCCGGATCAATTCGAGCTTTTTTTTCGGTTTGCCGGGAAATCCGGTATCCATGATGGTGACGTTTCAACAACTGGCTCGCCCCGCACTGCTGCGCCTGATGGGCGCATCGATCGTCGAACCCTTGCGGCTCCGGGCCGTTTGCACCAATCGTCTTCATAAACAGCCCGGGCGACTGGAATTCCAGCGCGGCATTTATCGCCGCGACCCGAACGGCATCTTCACCGTGACCGGCCTGGGCGGTCAAAGCGCTTCACAGATGACCTCCATGAGTTCGGCCAACTGCTTCATCGTTCTTCCCGTCGAAAACGCGGGAATCGAAGCCGGCCAAACCGTGGACGTAGAACCTTTTCACGGCTTCCATCAAGCGATCGGATCCTGAGAAGCGCGCCGTTCACCATGATCACAAACCCCACCAATCCACCAACGAGGAGCACGATATGGAAAGAAAAGGCGTTTTAGTCACGGGCGGTGCCGGTTATATCGGCAGTCATGTGGTCAAGCAATTGGGTGAAATGGGGGAACGCCTGGTGGTGCTCGACAATCTCTCCACCGGCTTCAAGGAAGCCGTGCTGTATGGAGATTTCGTCGAGGGCGATACGGGCGACACGAGCTTGGTATCGCGAATTTTGCGCGACTACGAGGTCGACTCGGTACTTCACTTCGCCGCCCACACCATCGTTCCGGAGTCCGTATCCGATCCGCTGAAATATTACGGCAACAATACCTGCAAGACGCGCAATCTACTGGAATGTGCCCGCGATGCCGGCGTTAAACATTTCATTTTCTCTTCGACCGCCGCCGTATACGGCATTCCTAACGAACCCTACGCATCCGAGTCGTCGCCGACCGCACCGATCAATCCCTACGGCGCATCGAAGCTGATGAGCGAGTGGATGCTTCGGGACCTCTCGGCGGCAACGGACCTGAAACATGTCATCCTGCGGTATTTCAACGTGGCCGGTTCCGATCCGGAAGGCAGGATCGGCCAGTCGACCCGCAAAGCGACCTTGCTGATCAAGGTCGCGGCGGAAGTAGCCGTCGGCAAGCGGGAAAAATTATGCGTTTTCGGTACCGACTACCCGACCGAGGACGGTACCGGTGTGCGGGATTACATTCACGTCAGCGATCTCGCCGACGCTCATATTCAAGCCTTGACCTATTTGCGCAACGGTGGCGACTCGGCCACGCTGAATTGCGGCTACGGACACGGCTATAGCGTCCGAGAGGTCATCAACGCGGTGAATCGAGTGAACGGAAAGCCGATCACGGTGGAGGAAATGCCAAGGCGTCCCGGGGATCCGCCTCAGTTGGTGGCGGCGGTCGGAAAGATCCGGGAATTGCTCGACTGGAAACCGCGCTACGACGACCTGCCGTTCATCGTAAAGACGTCCCTGGACTGGGAAAAGAAACTTATCGAACATCCTTGGGGCAACTAGAAGCAGCTTGGGCTTGAACACCCTAGGTACCGATATTCCCCGCTCCGTTCTACTCTATTGCCGCGGCGGATTCGAAAAGGAATGCGCCGCCGAAATTTTGGAGCGAACCGGCGAACTCGGGGTATCCGGCTATGTAAAGGCGAAGCCCGACAGCGGCTTCGTGGCATTCATACCGCATGCCACCGAAGCCGTTTCGCTACACGACAGAGGTCTTCGGCTCAAAGATCTAATCTTTGCACGGCAACTGGTTTTTGCGTTGGGTCCCTTTACCGAGCTTCCCGTCGCCGATCGCACGCAGCCCTTGCTGCAAGCGGCCCGGCACTTGGGAGACCGGTTTTCAGAGGCATTCCTCGAAACCGCGGACACCAACGAAGCAAAATCGCTCGCGGTCTTCTTGCGCAAATTCGCAGCACCCTTCGATCGCGCATTTAAAGACAGCGGATTGCTCGGCAGCCCATCAGATCCCCGCCTGCACCTCTTTTTTCTTAGCTCTATCGCCGCCTATGTCGGTATTTCGATACCCGGCAACTCTTGTCCCTGGTTAATGGGCATTCCCCGCCTGAAATTTCCCCGCGGTGCACCAAGCCGATCCACGCTCAAGCTGGAAGAAGCCTTTCTGACTTTTCTCGACGATCCGAAAGAGAGCCTTAGCCCCGGCATGACGGCGGTCGATCTCGGTGCAGCACCGGGCGGCTGGACTTTTCAGTTGGTCAAGCACCATATCAAAGTCACCGCGGTCGATAACGGAAAACTCGAACCCGCCTTGCTGGACACCGGTCTGGTGGAACACCTGCGGATGGACGCATTTCGTTATCGTCCTCCCAAGCCGGTAGACTGGCTGGTTTGCGACGTGGTGGAACAGCCTGCCAGAATCGCTGCCCTGATCGGCGAGTGGACTGCTCTGGGCTTATGCCGAAGAGCCATATTCAACCTGAAGCTGCCGATGAATAAGCGTTACGAAGAGGTCAAGCGCTGTCGCGAAATCATCGAAGCACGACTAGGAAGAACACTTAACGATTATTCTCTCGCGTTCAAGCAGCTCTACCATGATCGGGCCGAAATTACTGGCTACATTTCGCGGCATATCCGATGAAAACTGGATTTTCCCATTTGGCGCTTAGGGATGGCAGACCGTGGCGCACGAGCTTTCATGCACCGGAATGAGTTGATAGAATGCGGGACGGAGACATCTCCGCCGTCGATAACCCCGATCACCCAGCACGATGACCAATTTCTTCGATACCGACAACTTGCATCAGCATATTTCCAAGCAGTATGACCACGAGCTGCTGGACATCCGCAATCGGGTGCTCACCCTGGGCGGGCTGGTCGAGGAACAAGTCGAGTCGGCCGTAACCGCACTCGTGAATAACGATGTAGAGCTGGCCGAACGTGTCATCACCGACGACTACAAGGTTAATTCCCTGGAAGTTTCGATTGATGAGGAATGCACTCAAATCATCGCCCTACGCCAACCCACCGCCCGCGACTTGCGGTTAGTGGTAGCGGTCATCAAAACCATTACCGACCTCGAGCGGATCGGGGACGAAGCCAAGCGCATCGCCCGGCTGTCTATCGATCTTGCCAGCCATTATCCGAAGAAGAACCAGTTGACCGAGGTCGAGCAACTGGCGAAACATGTGCGCGGATTGCTTCGTGAGGCGTTGGACTCTTTCGCGCGCATGGACGTCGATGAGGCCTTGCGCGTCGTTCAGGAAGACAGGATGGTGGATCGGGAATACGAAAGCATCATGCGCCAGCAGATCACGTATATGATGGAAGATCCCCGAGCCATTCCGGTGTCGCTCGATATCATGTGGTCGGCCCGGTCGCTGGAGCGCATTGGTGACCGCTCCTGTAACATTTGCGAATACGTTATTTACTATGCCAAAGGCAAGAATATCCGGCACATCAGTATCGAGCAGGTGGAGAAAGACTTGCGGGAAGCCTGATGTCATCGCCTTGGACTTCAAGGATTTTGGATTCCCTTCCATCAGCGAAGATTGAACTCGCCAGGATCGTCATGGATTTGATCGCAAGCGTGTAATGGGCCATATCCATTAGATTTTCCGAGCTACTTATACCAACCATCCCCTGCGATCCCAACTCCCCTAATCCATGAACCGCTACAAACTAGCGAAATTGCTGTTGTTAGGGATTTTCTGTTCCTTCTCTGCCTGGGGGCTGGAACCGTTCGTGATCGAAGACATACGTGTCGAGGGGTTGCAGAGAGTTTCAGCCGGTACTGTGTTCAATTACCTCCCGGTCAAAGTCGGCGACCTTTTCGACCAGCGGCAGTCGGCGGAATCCATCAAAGCCTTGTTCAAGACGGGCTTCTTCAGGGATGTTCGACTGGAACAGGACGGAAACGTCTTGGTCGTCGTCGTCGACGAGCGTCCTTCCATCGCGAATGTGAAGATCGAAGGCAACAAGGACATCAGCACGGAAGACCTCACAAAAGCCTTAAAAGGCGTAGGACTTTCCGAAGGAAAAGTATTCGATCGCCAAATCCTCGATAAAGTCGAACAGGAACTCCGCCGACAGTATTACAGCCGCGGAAAATACGGGCTGAAAATCGATTCGGTTGTGACCGACCTTCCGCGCAACCGAGTCTCGGTCAACATCAAGATTTCCGAAGGTAAGGTCGCCAAGATCAAACAGATCAATATCGTCGGCAACAATACCTTTGACGATGAAGAGCTCCTGGAACAATTCGAGCTCAGCACGCCGAACCTGCTTTCGTTCTACACCAAGAACGACCAATACTCGAAGCAAAAACTCTCAGCCGACCTGGAGCGTTTGCGCTCGTATTATTTGGACAGGGGCTACATCAACTTCGAAATCGAGTCCACCCAAGTTTCCATTACGCCCGACAAGAAAGAAATTTATATCACGATCAATGTCAAAGAGGGCGAGGTCTACTCGGTCAACGAAGTCAAACTGACAGGCAAACTGATCGTTCCGCCCGAAGAGTTGACACCGCTGGTCAAGATCGGCCCGAGCGATACTTTCTCGCGCAAGCTGGCTACGGAAACCTCCAAGGCAATATCCGATCGCTTGGGCGATGAAGGGTATATATTTGCGAACGTCAACATGGTGCCCGACATCAATGAGGCGCAAAAAACCGTTTCGATTACCTTCTTCGTCGATCCCGGCAAACAGGTTTATGTTCGCCGCGTCAATTTTCACGGCAACACCAAGACACGGGACGAAGTACTGCGGCGCGAAATGCGCCAAATGGAGGCGGCTTGGGCTTCCACCAGCAAGATCGAGCGATCCAAAACCCGACTGGAGCGGCTGGGCTATTTCCAGGAGGTCAACGTCGAAACGCCGGCCGTCGCCGGAACCACCGACCAGATAGACGTCAATTACAATGTCGTGGAAAAACCGTCCGGTAACCTGATGGCGGGCGTCGGCTTTTCCCAGGCGCAAGGCATCATTTTTAATGCCAACATTACTCAGGACAATGTCTTCGGCACCGGCAAAAGGATCAATTTCACATTCAACAACAGCAGCGTCAATACGATTTATCGACTCGGTTATTTCAATCCGTACATGACCCTGGACGGCATCAGCAGCGGTTTCGATCTCAGCTACAGAAACACCGATGCGTCGCGAATGTACCTCGCTCGTTACAACACCGACGTCGCCTCCGCGGGGGCCAACCTCGGTATTCCGCTGAACGAATTCGACAGTCTGCGCTTCAACCTGGATCTTGAACACACGAAGCTCGATGCCGCATCCAGATCGTCGCAGGAGATTCTCGACTTTATCGAAGAAAACGGCGACAAGTACAACACCTTGACGATGGCGGCCGGCTGGGTTCACGACACCCTGAACCGAGCCATCTTTCCGACGAAGGGTGGATCCCAGCGCCTTTCAATACTGGCATCGGTGCCTATCAGCGACCTGAATTACTATAAAGCCAGCTATAAGCTTCAGCACTATTTCCCGATCGCGAAGGATCTGACCTTCATGCTGGAGGGTGAAATCGCTTATGGCGATGGTTACGGCGATACCGGAAGCCTGCCGTTTTTCGAACATTATTTCGCGGGAGGTCCTCAGTCTGTCCGGGGCTTTCGACCCAATACACTGGGTCCGCTCACCAAGCCCAACAACCAGGGGCTCGGCGGCAACCTCCCTTTCGGGGGATCGAGCAAATTGGTCGGCACCGCCGAACTCTTCTTCCCGGTGCCCTTCATGCAAGACAGCAAGAACCTCCGTCTGGGGACATTCATCGATGCCGGCAATGTTTTTGACGGTACCTATGATTTAGGTGAAATCCGCTACTCCGCGGGACTTTCGGCCAAGTGGCTGTCACCTTTCGGCGCTTTGGGTTTCAGTATCGCGCAACCTATAAACGCTAGTGGCAGAGACGATGTTCAAAACTTTCAGTTCTCGTTCGGCTCCGGATTCTGACGATCCCGCCACGGCGCAAGACGATGTCGAGAGTCGCTGGGCGCTGAACAGTTCTTGTATAATCCGTGAGAGACAACTCGGCGAATTTCAATTCCAAGACTATTAAGCTTCAATATTTCTTCCATCAATAACCTTTCCATTAACCGAATTTTCGAAGTGAGACTTAGAACATGTTAAAGAAAAGCATTGGTTTTGCACTGCTTGGCTTATTGGCGAGCATGAGCCTTGAGGCCGCCGAACTCAAAATTGGATTTGTCAATGTCGCTCGGTTATTGGAAAAGGCACCGCAGGCGGAAAAAGCCAAGAAAGAGCTGGAACGGGAATTTGCACCGCGCGACAAGAAACTGGTTACCGAGCAGAAAGCGATCAAATCGATGGAAGAAAAACTCGCCAAGGATGCCGCGATAATGAGCGATTCCGAACGGCAAAAAATGGATAAAGAAATCATCAGCCGTAAGCGCGAAGCCAAGCGCTTGCAAGACGAGTTTCGAGAAGATTTTAATCTCCGCCGTAACGAAGAATTGACCCAATTGCAGAAAGAGATCTTCGAAGCCATTCAGTCCCTGGCCAAGGACGAGAGCTTTGACCTCCTTTTGACGGATGGGGTGGTATTTGCCAGCGAAACGGTTGACGTGACCAGCAAGGTCGAGAAAAAACTCAGAGATAGCTATAAAAATTAATTCGGCTGAGCTGTAATCTCATCCATACCCGAAAAAGGAAAAGCGCCTTTGGATATTCAAAAAATAAAAGAGTATCTACCTCATCGATATCCTTTTCTTCTTGTGGACAGGGTTCTTGAGGTAGATCCCGGCAAGCGGCTCTTGGCTTTCAAGAATGTAACCTATAACGAACCTTTTTTTACTGGACATTTCCCGGAACTGCCCATCATGCCCGGGGTTTTGATTATCGAGGCGCTAGCTCAGACGACGGGTCTGCTTGCATCGGAAACCGCACCGGATGTCTTGGGAAAGGGAATGGTTTACTACCTTGTCGGCCTGGACAAGGTTCGTTTTAAGCGCCCGGTCGTTCCAGGCGACCGTCTGATGCTGGAAGCGACTTATCTGCGTCACAAGCGGAATATCTGGGCGTTTTCCTGCCGTGCCGAGGTCGACGGGGAATTCGTAGCCAGTGCGGAAATCATGTGTGCGGCGGCGGAGCAGGAGTCTTGATTCATCCCACAGCTATTATCGATCCTTCCTGTGAGCTAGCGAACGACGTCCGTGTAGGAGCCTACGCGATCATCGGACCCGATGTCCGAATCGACTCCGGCACCGAAATTGGTCCTCATGCGGTTATCAAAGGGCCGACCCGTATCGGAAAACATAACCGGATCTTTCAGTTCGCTTCCGTGGGGGAAGACCCACAAGACAAAAAGTATCATGGTGAAGTCACCTATCTCGATATCGGCGATCGCAACGTCATTCGCGAGTACGTCACGATTCATCGCGGCACTGTTCAAGATCAAGGAATTACCCGTATCGGTGATGACAATTTGCTGATGGCATACACCCATGTCGCTCATGACTGCGTCATAGGCAGCCATGTCATCATGGCCAATGCCGCTTCGCTCGCGGGCCATGTCCGCGTGGACGATTACGCCATATTGGGTGGCTTTTCGCTGGTACACCAATTTTGCAAGATCGGGCAACACAGCTTTTCCGCCATGGGCAGTGTCATTACGCGCGACATTCTGCCTTATGTCATGGTTGGTGGCTGCCCCACGAAGCCCCACGGGATCAATACGGTGGGACTGGAGAGACAAGGTTTTAATCCCGAATCGATTCGGCAGATTCGCAAAGCCTACAAGACCGTGTACAAGTCCCGGCTAAAACTCGACGAGGCAATCCAGCAACTCGACGAGATGACCTCCGAAACGCCCGAGATTCAAAAAATGGTGGACTTCCTCAAGCAAACCGGCCGGAGCATCATCCGCTGATAGACGGCGGATAGGCTCGTTCGGAATCGAATGCCATGGCACTGATTGCCGGTTGCGACGAAGTGGGCCGCGGATGTATCGCCGGACCGGTAGTGGCGGCGGTGGTGATCATCGAAGATCGTTTTCACATCGCGGGGCTGGCCGATTCCAAAAAGCTGACGGCGCAGCGCCGCCAAGAACTGGCCGCAGCCATCAGGACCAACGCTTTCGCTTGGGCAGTAGGCCGAGCCGAAGCAAGCGAAATCGATCGAATCAACATCCTCCAGGCGTCGCTCTTGGCGATGCGCCGGGCCTTTGACGCTCTACCGATAAAACCGGATTGGGCTATGGTGGACGGCAACCAATATCCGGCATTCCCTTGTCCGGGCGAAGCCATTATCGGTGGAGACGCCACCGTGCCGGCGATTTCTGCCGCATCGATACTGGCCAAGGTGTTTCGGGACCGGGAAATGCAAATTCTCGACAGCCTGCATCCCGGCTACGACTTCGTCCTCCACAAGGGCTATCCCACGGCGGTCCATATCTCTCGCTTACGCGAATTGGGACCGAGTCCGAGCCACAGACGATCTTTCGGGCCGGTAAGGCGAGCGAGCGTCCCGGGATCGGATTAGCATCAGTCCAACTTTCAACGAGGTGCCGATGGAACTCTTGGCAATCAGCCTAGCCGAGCCGAAACAGGTCGAACACGACGGCCGCCGGATTTTCACTGGCATTTACAAAGAGCCCACGAAGGGTCCGGTCAAAGCCAGCGCCTTCGGGCTAGAGGGCGATGTACAAGTCGATCTCAAGAACCATGGCGGCAAGGACAAAGCGATATATGTTTACACCGTAGAAAACTACCGCTTTTGGGAACGGGAATTGGAGAAGCCGCCCCTGCCTTTCGGGCAGTTCGGCGAAAACTTCACTGTCAGCGGAATGCCCGATGAATCCGTTCACATCGGCGACGTCTTTCGAATCGGCAAGATTGTGGTTCAAGTCACCCAACCGCGCGTCCCTTGTTTCAAACTGGGGATCAAAATGGGCGATCCCTCGTTTGTAAATGTTTTTCTCAGCTCGGGCCGAACCGGATTTTATTTTCGAGTACTTGAGGAGGGCGAGGTGCGTTCCGGCAACACGATTGTTCGCCTCCAGGAGGATGAGGAGCGATTGAATATCAAGGATGCGATGCTCGCTATCGTAAAAGGACCGCGCCAACAAGAGATTATCGAGAAAGCCCTCCGGATCGAGGCGCTGTCGCAGTCCTGGCGGGAAAGTTTGGAGAAGCGCCGCTCGCGGCCATAAAAAACCGGCTCACGGCTCACGCATCCCGCCCCGCCGGGATCGCGTGCCCGATGGACGGCAGCCATGCACGGAGCCCCGGCGCCGTCATGATGGTACTGGCGATCGCCATGAGCACCAGCATGGTGAAGACCTGAGGAGGAATCACGCCGAGCTCGAATCCTAAATTTACGACGACAAGCTCCATCAGCGCCCTCGTATTCATCATGATGGCGATGTTCCGCGCCTCCGGTCTCTTCAAGCCGGAAATCCGAGCCGCGACGTAACAGCCGCCGAATTTACCCAAAACCGCTAGAAAAACCAGCGCTGCGCACCAAAACCAGAGCTCAGCGGTTTCCAATCCTCCCACGTCGGTACGCAGGCCGGTATACGTAAAGAAGATCGGCAGGAAAAACACCGTCACCAAATCCGCGACCTTATGCTTCCATGCCTCCACGAGTTCATGCTGATCATGCAACAGCACGCCCATCATGAATCCGCCGAAGATGGCAAAAATTCCGAGCTTGCTGGTCAACATGGCCGAAGTGAACACAATAACCAGGAGAGTCGCCATCAGGTCTTGCGGCAACGCCTGATGATTGAATTCGAAACGACGTACGATGAACCGCAGAGCTTGCCGCACCACAGACCAGCACACAATGACGTAAAGCAGAAGCGAGCCCACCTGCGCCAACATGCCGGTAATGGAAAAATGCGCGGTCACCGCAGCGGATATGAACGCCAGCAAAGTCCACCCGACCGCGTCATTGACGGCAGCCGACGAGATGGCGATTACCCCGATCCGCGTGCGCGTCAGATCGAACTCCATCATGATGCGCCCCAAGATAGGCACCGCCGTAATCGAAAACGCAGTGGCCATGAATAAGGCGTACGCCGACGCCGAAATTCCGGAGGCGAGATGGGGAGCGGACCCATAGCCGAATGCAAGTCCGAGCGTGAATGGCGCCGCAATTCCCATCACGCTGATTAGGCCGACCGCCCGCTGGTTTTGTCGCGATTTGAGCTGTGAGAAATCGAATTCCAGACCGACTTGAAACATCAACATAATCAGTCCGATCTGACTCATAATGCTGATAGGCGTCGTGTCGGCAGTCCGAAATATCAGCTGGAACGTTTCCGGCGCGAGCACGCCGAATAGCGAAGGACCGAGCAAGAGCCCGGCGACGATCTCGCCCACGGCCCGAGGCTGGCCGACCCGCCTGGCCAAATAGCCCGCCACGCGCGCCGCAATAATGATGATTGCGACCTGTACCAGGGTAAAAAAGAGCACCTGCTCGGTCGTCTGAACACCACCCTGAACCGAATCGATCGCCATTATCCGATATTGCGCTTCCGTTAAATCCGCTGCGAGCCACACTGCTCGCAACTCATCGGGCGCATGGTCAAGCTGCGCCAAAGTCCCTTTAAATAAAGTCCTTTCGTGATCAGCTTCCACGCCACCATGCGCGTAATTCTGAGGATATCCGTCACCGGGCGGAAATGGCTGGGACGCGCATTAGCGCGATAAACGGTACTGACCCGCACCGGCATGGCATAAAACCCCATGCGAGCCCCCTCGATCAAAATTTCGCTCTCAAATACAAAACTCCTTTCTCGAGTACAGGACAATTTCACCGAGCGAATCAAATCGGCGGGATAAATCCGAAACCCCGATTGGCTATCCTCTATCGGTTGCCCGGAAGCCCAAGCGATCCAAAAATTGGCGAAACGGTTGGCGCGGTAGCGTGCCGACGGTATGGCTGCCCTATTCCACAGCCTGGATCCGATCACGATATGGTGCGGGAACCGATGCGCCGCCGAAAGCAGCCTGGGAATTTCAGCCGGATCATGTTGACCGTCGCCGTCCATCGTCATTACGGCTAGGATGCTTTCATCTCGCAATGCATGCTGCAAGCCACGCCAAAGACTAGCCGCTTTGCCCTGATTCGTTTCGTTCCGGAGCAATTCGATATCGAGCCCGTCCAGTATCGAGGAAGTTCCGTCGGTCGAGCCGTCGTCCACGACGATGACGCGCGGCACGTACCGAAGCGCTGCGCCCACGACTTCCCGGATGGTCGCCGCCTCATTGAACGCTGGAATCACCAGGGCATATGCCGCGTTTCTGCCGCCGGTCCGATCTGGATTCATGCCATGCCGCCATTGACGGAGAACACCTGCCCCGTAATATAGGACGCCTTGTCCGAGGCCAAAAAGCCGACCAGATGCGCCACCTCCTCTGGCGTTCCGGCGCGCTTCATGGGCACCAGTTGCTGGATCAATTCGGGATTGAAGGCTTCTGAAATCATCGGACTTTCGATAATTCCCGGCGCAACCACGTTGACCGAGATTCCGCGAGATGCAACTTCCAGAGCCAACGACTTGCAGGCACCTATCAATCCCGCTTTCGCGGCTGCGTAATTGGCCTGTCCCCGGTTCCCCATGAGTGCAGCTACCGACGAGACGCTGATAATACGCCCCCACCGAGTTCGGATCATGGGCAGCAGCAAGGGCTGGGTGACATTGTAGAAACCGGTCAATGAAACCTCGAGAACGTTCCTCCATTGCTCCCTGCGCATACCCGCCAGCGGCGCATCGTCATGGATGCCGGCATTATTCACCAAGACCTGGATGGGGCCGGCCTTCAAGAGCGTCTCCAAAGCCCGTTTAGCCGATTCGTCATCGGCAACGTCAAAGAAAACGGCTTCTGCCGATCCGCCTTGCGCCATGATGTCTTCGACCACGCGGCACGCTCCGTCGCGATTTCCAAAACCGTGCACCACCACGTGCAAACCGTCGGAGGCGAATTGTCGAGCGACCGCCGCGCCGATGGCGCCGCTACCGCCGGTAATGAGTGCTCTTCTCATCGATCAAGCCGCCTCAGTCCAAAAGCACGGCCCAACCGAAATTCAGTCCGGTATAGGCTCATTTTTTCTTAATCTATGCTTTACGTTAAGATTTCGGAATTCCAATCGTACGGCTGACATCTAAAAAACGAGCCGACGAGTTCGCAATGAGGAGCGAATTTTAAGTTTTGCCGGCCGTGAAAGCCATCCCGAATCCCGGACCGTTCGAAGAAAGCGAACTCCAATACGCGAAAATCAAGTTCGAAACGGTTATAGATGGACTCCAGCCGCTGGTTACTCCGTAACGCGGCTTTACCCAACCAACTTGCACATAATGAATTCCCGAATCGATGCCATCGCGCATCCTAAAGGCAAAGAAATCCACGTTTGGCACCTGAATCTCGGCGTTATGCCCGTTAATCGTGATGCGTTTTGGAAGGCGCTCGCTCCAGCCGAACGTGATCGCTGTTCGCAGTTCCGCTCCGATATTCATAAGCAGCGCTTCATTGCCACGCAAGGGGCATTGCGATGCTTGCTGTCTTGCTATTTAGGCATTGCACCGCATACCGTTCAGTTCGAACGCAACCAACACGGCAAACCCCGTCTCGCGGGGACAGAACCCGACCGAGGGCTGGTATTCAATCTTTCCCACTCGGGAGACCAGGCCCTCGTTGCCGTGGGCGTGGACATGCCACTTGGGGTGGATCTTGAAATCAGGCGTCCGCTTACCCACATAGAAGGTCTGGTTGAGCGCTGTTTTGCTCCTTCCGAACGCAACCGCTGGTGTTCGCTGCCCCCCTCTCACCGGTTGGCCGCATTTTTCGATGTTTGGACGTGTAAGGAAGCGTTTATCAAAGCGGTAGGCCGGGGCTTGGGACTCGGACTTACCCGGTGCGTCCTCGCTTCCGGCGAAGTTCCACGCTGGGAAACGATTCCGGAATCGTGCGGTAATCCCGATGAGTGGTCCCTTCGAAGTTTAGATCTCGGCGAAAATATCAGCGCCGCGCTCTGCGCGCGGGCAACGGACATCCATTGGCGATTAAACGAGCTCGACCCATTCCCGCGCTGAGGCGCGCGGCCCCGGCTCTTCGATGACAGAAAACCTTGAATCACGGATAGGCTTTTCAGTAAGTCGAGGCCTAACGTATCATCCGCCTACCCGTCAATCTTGTGAGGCATTTCGATTATGCAGCAGATCCTTCGTTTTCCGCCTCCCGTCATCGCCTTGGCTCTTGTCGGTCTAGGTTTCGGCTTAGTCCCGATAACCTCCGGATTCCCGTCCTTCAGCATACCCAGCCTGGGAATCATACTTATCGCCGTAGGCATCGTCACTAGCGCTTCGGCGCTGTTTCAATTCCGCCTTATCCGAACCACATTCATCCCCACCGACGATCCTACGGCGCTCGCCAAAGATGGCCCTTATTGCTGGACCCGTAACCCCATGTATCTAGGGATACTAACGGCCTTAACCGGACTCGCCTTTTTTGTCGGCTCGCTATCGATGTTTATCGCTCCGATAGGCTTCTATTTCGTGATCGACCGGCACTTTATTCCTTACGAAGAAACCAAGTTAGCCGGCCTCTTCGCGGAGAACTATCTGGAATACCAACGCCGAGTACCGCGCTGGCTGTAAGCAAAGGGAAGGCGGCGTTCTGCGCCCGCGGCAAAAACTGCCTCGCAGGAATGAGTCAGGATAGATAAACAAATCTAAAGAAGAAGAAATAGAAAAAGGCCGGCGGCACTTTGGCTCAAACCTGTGCCGCCGGCCTATGTAAGAGAAATCAGTCGATGGCTTGGATGCGGATGGCCGGCCGCGCTTTGGCGCCAACCGTTTCCACATCGTACTCCGGCACCGGCTCGGGCGCCATCGGTCCATCGCTACGCGGCCCGAATAGAGCAACCCACGCCGCTTTCAAGGGATTTCTGACGGCATCTTCCACGGCGCTCGCCTCGTATCCGCAATGGGCCATGCAATTGGCGCATTTCGGATTCTTGGAGTTGCCGTATTTATGCCAGGGCGTCTCTTCCATCAATGCCTTGAAAGATGGAGCGTAACCCTCGTCGACCAACAAATAACAAGGCTTCTGCCAGCCGAATACATTGCGGGTGGGGTTACCCCAAGGAGTACAGTTGTAGGCTTGGTTGCCCGCCAAAAAATCCAGATACAGGCTCGAATGGTTCAGCTTCCACTTGCGGCCGCGGCCTAGTTTGAAGACCTTGCGGAACAATTCCTTACTGTCGCGCATCTTGATGAAGATATCCTGCAACGGCGCATGCTCGTAGCTGAAGCCCGGCGCGATGGTCGTGCCTTCGACTCCGAGTTTCTTGCAGTAGTCGAGGAATCCGGCAATTTCTTCGGCGTTCTCGCCTTGAAACAAAGTACAGTTGATGGTGACGCGGAACCCGCGCGCAATGGCCATTTCCACGGCTTCGGTAGCCCGATCGAACACGCCGTTCTGGCAGACTGAAGCATCGTGGCGTTCGCGATTGCCGTCCAAGTGTATCGAGAAAGTAAGGTAGGGGGAGGGTTTGTAATCGTCGATTCGTTTCTTGAGAAGCAGCGCGTTCGTACAGAGATAGACGTATTTCTTACGCTGAATGATGCCTTCGATGATCTGCGGCAACTCCTTATGCAACAGAGGCTCGCCGCCGGCGATGGAAACGATGGGCGCGCCGCATTCGTCAACAGCCGCCAAACACTCATCGATGCTCAGCCGACGATTCAGGATATCATCGGGATAATCGATCTTACCGCAACCGGCGCACGCCAAATTGCAGCGGAACAGAGGTTCGAGCATCAACACTAACGGATAACGTTTGTTTCCATTTAATTTTTGTTGTAGAAGATACTTAGCTACGCTGAGTTGTTGCCTTATTGGAACGCTCATTCACCTTCCCCCGATTTAACAAGTTCGATTCACTTAAAATTAGCCTGTATTCGTGTTTCCACCACAACGAGCACAGCGCCGCAGACTATAAACCATAACTAAATTCCTGACCAATGCACTTTGGAATTCATCAGACCACCTGTCATGTTGATAAGCAGGTTAATTCGGGTTGGTCCAGGCATTAATTCTAATGCAACATCCTAGCTTGTAGTTGTATTTTCCTCAACTAAATTTCGTTAAAATACAACACATCTTGACGATCGGGGCAATCCGGCTAGAATTTGCTGCTTTCCCAGCGAACCGTTGCTGCCTTATCTCAAGACGAACTGGCCGGAACATCGCATCTAGAAACTGGTTGGAATTTCAGAACTTGAACGGAGCAACACTCGTCCGCACGAGCGGAAGCTTTTCCTCGGATCCAAGCGTGATGAGCGACGACGACGCGTTGCAGTCTCACCTACTGGAAGGTGTCTCCCGCACCTTTGCGCTTACTATCCCGCAATTGCCGCCGGTCTTAGCCAAGCCGGTCTCGAATGCTTACTTGTTATGTCGCATTGTCGACACCATCGAAGATGAGACGGCACTTTCATCCACGGAAAAGCGCAAGTTCTGTCAGCAATTCGTGCGCGTGGTCCAAGGCAACGAGGCCGCCGAACTGCTTCGAGACGAACTCGGCCCTCGCCTTTCGACAGTCACCAGTCCGGCCGAGCACGAACTTATCCACTTGATTCCCCGGGTCATCGCCATTACTCACAGCTTCGATCCGCCGCAACGGGAAGCATTGGCCTCCTGCGTCGAAATCATGGCGAATGGCATGGCAGAATTCCAGGACCGAGACCTGCGATACGGTCTCGCAAACATGGAGGAAATGAGTAACTACTGTTATTACGTGGCCGGCGTGGTCGGGGAAATGCTGACCAAGCTTTTCTGTCACTACTCCCCCGAGATCGCCGCCCATCGCGACGAGATGATGAAGCTCGCGGTGTCGTTCGGGCAAGGTCTGCAAATGACCAACATCCTCAAGGACCTTTGGGATGACCATGCCCGCGGCGTTTGTTGGCTGCCACGCGATATTTTTGGCCAGTGCGGATTCGATTTACGCAAGCTTAAACCGGGCCATAACGACCCCAAGTTCTGCGAGGGATTCAAGCATCTGATTGGAATTGCACACGGACATCTGAAGAATGCGCTTGCCTATACCTTGTATATACCTTCGCGCGAGACCGGTCTTCGCGAGTTCTGTCTGTGGGCGCTGGGGATGGCAGTGCTGACCCTGCGCAAAATCAACAAAAACCTTTATTTCAGCGACTCATCGCAAGTCAAGATTACACGCCGGGCAGTGAAAGCGACCGTTCTGACAAGTCGTCTGCTGCGTTCGAGCGATATCCTGCTCAATACCGCATTTTTCCTTGCAGGATCCGGCTTGCAACGTAGCAGCCGTCAGCTCCCGGCCCTCGGTCACCATACCGACACGTGAGAAGCCAACCACAAACAGGGGATTCCTTGCTCATGTTGAAAGAAGCGACTGCACTTTCCGCTCTCGATACGGCTTTCCTCCAGCCTTATAACGAATCACCCTTGGATAACGCTATCCGTCGCGCCAAAAAGGAGTTGCTCGGATTGCAGCACCAGTCCGGCTACTGGGTGTTCGAGCTCGAAGCGGACTGCACGATTCCATCCGAGTACATCTTGATGATGCACTACATGGACGAAATCGACGCAGCATTACAGGCCAAGATCGCCAACTATCTGCGCGCCAATCAGCAGGCAGACGGCAGCTATCCGCTGTTCTTCGGAGGTCCTGGCGATATCAGCTGTACTGTCAAAGCCTATTACGCACTGAAACTGGCCGGCGACGACATCGACGCTCCGCATATGAAGAAAGCCAGAGAATGGATTCTGGCCCAAGGCGGCGCGGCACGCTCCAACGTCTTCACCCGCATCATGCTGGCTATGTTCGAGCAAGTGCCGTGGCGCGCCGTGCCGTTCATTCCGGTAGAAATCATGCTGCTGCCGCGCTGGTTTCCGTTCCACTTGGACAAGGTCTCCTATTGGTCGCGCACAGTGATGGTTCCCTTGTTCATCCTGTGCAGCTACAAGGTTAAAGCGCGCAACCCAAGAAAGATCGGCATTCGCGAACTCTTTACTGTCGATCCGGAAAAGGAAAAAGGATATTTCAGCCACGTAAAGACGCCGCTCGGCAAGAGCATTCTGGCGCTGGAACGCATCGGCCGCCTGATGGAGCCGCTCATCCCAAAAGCGATGCGGCGAAAAGCCACCGAGAAAGCACGCGATTGGTTCATGGCACGATTGAACGGGGTAGACGGTTTGGGCGCCATCTTCCCCGCCATGGTCAACGCTTATGAAGCCATGGACTACTTGGGTTTTCCACCGGAAAACGAGCATCGCCGCATAGCCAAGGAGGCCATCGAACGCCTGCTTGTCGTCGGCGAAAACAGCGCTTATTGCCAGCCGTGCGTATCGCCGATTTGGGACACCGGGCTATCCAGCCTGGCACTGCAGGAAGTCAACAGGTTCGAGAAGGATCCCGAGATCGACGACGCACTAACTCGCGGGCTACGCTGGCTGGCGAGCAAGCAGTTGACCGACGAGCCGGGTGACTGGCGTATCAACCGGCCGAATTTGGAAGGCGGCGGATGGGCTTTCCAGTTCGAAAACACTTATTACCCCGACGTGGATGACAGCGCCGTAGTCGCCCAAGCCTTGGCTCAGGCCGAAAACCACGAGTTCGACGAGAACATTCGCCGCGCCACCAACTGGATTGCCGGCATGCAATCCGACAACGGCGGATTTGGTGCGTTCGATGCGAACAACACGCATTATTACCTGAATCACATTCCGTTCGCGGATCACGGCGCCCTGCTCGATCCGCCCACCGCCGACGTCAGCGGACGCTGCGCGATGTTCTTGGGCAAGATGCTGGAACAACGCCCGGATCTTAAACCGGCGCTGGATCGTACGATCGAATATCTGAGAAAAGAACAGGAAGCCGATGGCTCGTGGTTCGGTCGCTGGGGCACCAATTACATCTACGGCACCTGGTCGGTACTCGTAGGCTTCGAGGCGGCAGGCATCCCCAAGACCGACCCGAGCATACAGAAAGCCATCGCTTGGCTGAAGAGCGTACAACGCCCGGACGGCGGCTGGGGCGAGGACAACTTGACCTATCACGACGCCAGCCCGGAACGGCGGGGCCGTTTTCACACCAGCACGGCCTTTCAGACCGGATTGGCCTTGCTCGCGCTGATGGCGGCAGGCGATACCGATTCGCCCGAAGTCGAGGCCGGCATAGATTACCTCGTCAGAACGCAAAACGCCGATGGTTTCTGGAAGGACGAATGCTTCACCGCGCCGGGCTTCCCGCGGGTCTTTTATCTCAAATACCACGGCTACGACAAATTTTTCCCGCTGTGGGCGTTGGCGCGTTATCGTAACGAGCGCTACGGCACGGCGTGAAGTCCCTTGGGTTTGTGATCGCGCTGCCGGCCGAGGCTCGTACCCTCGTCCGGCAGCGCGTCTGCTTTGACGACCTGCTGGAACTGCCGGACGGTCATCGGTTGGTCGTCTCCGGCTCCGGTCCGAATCATGCGCGCAGTGCCGCATTCCGACTTCTCGAACACAAGGTCGATGCCTTAATCAGCTGGGGCTGTGCGGCGGCCCTCGACGGTTCCATGAATGCAGGCGATCTGGTATTGCCCGATCGAATCTTAAGCCCGGACGGCATCGAGCATGCGGTCTGCCCCGAATGGCACGACCGGGTTCGGCAAGCCTTAGCCCCGATGCTGCCGGTCACGACGGGCCTTCTGCTGGGAAGCCCCAAGGTCGTCGCGAACGCGGCGGAAAAACGAGAACTTCATGCCAGCAAAGGCGCAGTTGCACTCGATATGGAAAGCGCCTCCGTAGCCTCGGTCGCAAACGCCCGGGGCGTACCTTTTCTAGCAGTTAGAGCCATCGCCGATCCGGCATGCATGAACCTTCCCAACTCCGTGGCCGTCGCCGTAGATGAACGCGGCGACGTCAACATTCCGAAGCTCCTGAGATATGCCTTGGCTCATCCTGCCGAATTCGTTGCCTTGGCCCGACTGGGGAAGGCTTTTTACGCAGCCGCAAATACACTTCGCCGAACGGCGCATCTTTTGAGAACCGACATCTCTCTTACGCCGTCCGCCGACCGTTAATTCTCGCAACTAAAACGTCGATGAGCAGAACCGCCGAGAACCTTTTTATTCGTGTCGTCCACTGGTGGGAAGAAAACTTCCTCAACCGGCCGTGGTTAGTCACATTGCTGTTCCTGATCGCCTCCGGCTTTACGCTCCAGTACACCATGGAGAACCTGAAGTTCGACACGAACACGGCGGACATGATTTCGACGGAGCTGCCATTCCAGAAAAACCGCATCAAGCTGGAAAAAGCATTCCCTCAGGATGTCAGTACCATCATTCTCCTGGTCGAGGGAAAAACGCCGGAGGAAACCGCCGACGCCGTCAAACTGATCGGCGAGAAACTCAGACAAAATAGGACCGAAATCAAGTCGGTCCATATTCCGGACGAGGGAGAATTTTTCGCTAGGAACGGCTTGTTATATTTGGATTTGGAAGAATTGGAGGATTTGTCCGCCCAACTCGCAAATGCCCAACCTTTTATCGGCCGGATTTCCGAAAACAACAGTCTCGGCGGTCTCCTCGATATCTTGGGCGAGGCCTTGAAGGCTTCGGAAGAAGGCTTCGAAATCGAACTGAATCCTTTGCTAGAGAAAATTCGCGAGGCGGTCGTTGCAACGAGCGAAGGCAAGCCTTACCGGCTGTCGTGGCAGCAATTGATGCTCACCCGAGATGAGGGGCTCGGGGTCACCAAGCGGTTTATTAATATCACGCCGGTCCTCAATTTCGAGGAATTGCTGCCCGCCGAAAAAGCAATCGGGGCTATCGATAAAGTTTTGGCAGAAGTACTGCAGGGCGATCTTGCCGATGTCAGCGTCCGCAAAACCGGCGAGGTGGTGCTGGAGCACGAGGAAATGCAGACCGTCGGAACCGGGGTTTCGATCGCCAGCGTCGCATCCCTTATTCTCGTGTCCGCCACCTTGTGGGTCGCTTACCGATCCTTCAAGCTGATGTTCGCCACTTTCGTCGCGTTGACCATGGGGCTGATTTTTTCGCTCGGTTTCGCTACCGTCGCCATCGGCCAGCTCAATCTGATCTCCATCGGCTTCGCAGTCTTGTTCATCGGCATGGGCGATGCGTATTCCTCCCATTTCTGTCTGCGTTACCGGGAATTGGTCCTGCGCGGCGTCTCCCAACGGGAAGCGTTGCGGGAAACCTTGACATCCACCGGCTCCTCGCTCGTTCTCTGCTCCATCACCGCGGCAACCGGCCTCTATGCCTTCATCCCCACCAACTACTCCGGAGTCGCGGAACTCGGTATTATCGCCGGCACCAGCATGTTCATCGCTCTGGCGACGACCTTCACCATACTGCCGGCGCTGTTGAAGATCATGCCCTTGAGGCCGCCACGTCGGCGCAAGGAAAAGAAAGGCGCCTCGTTCCTGTCCTCGAACTGGCCGATCCGCTATGCGCCATCGATTCGCACGGCCACGGTTGTTCTTGGCTTGATCTCCGTGGGTCTCCTCTGTGACGTCACCGTGGACTTCAATCCGATCAACCTGCGCGATCCCAATACGGAATCGGTCAAGACCTTTAAATATCTGCTGCAATTCGAAGACACCTCCCCCATGACATTGGCTTCCCTGGCACGGAGCGAAACCGAGGTCAAAGCCAAGAAAACCGCATTCGAGTCCTTGCCAACAGTCGACAAGGTTGTCAGCATTTTCGACTTCATTCCGGAGAATCAGGACGAGAAGCTCGCGATTATCAGCGATCTGTCGCTCATCATGGGTCCTCAACTCGAGAGTTTCCCCCCGTCCACGCGAGAGAAAGTCGATCCCCAGGTCATCGAGAATTTTCATCAGGTGTTGCGGGACCGTGCTGCGGCAGGTGAAAACGGCGTAATCAAAGCCTTGGACGAAGCTCTGACGCAGTTGCGCACCCGCCTGGAAACCGCCGACGAAAGCACGCGTCAAGCGATGCTCGGCCGGCTTCAGGACAGCATTTTAGGCCCGCTTCCGGCTACCATCGCCAATCTTCGCGAAAGCCTTCAGGCCCATCCGATTTCCATGGGGACCTTACCTCCCGACCTGAAAAATCGCTGGGTCAGCGCCGACGGACTGTACCGTCTACAAATCTTCCCGAATAAAGACTTGAACGATCTCGAGAACCTGCGCGAATTCATCCTTGAGGCGCAAAAAGTCGACAAGAATGTAACCGACGTGCCGGTCGCTTATCTCGAATCCATGAACGAAGCTATCAACGCCTTTCAGCAAGCGTTCGGCATCGCCTTCATCGCCACCACGATCCTGTTGCTGCTGATCGTACGAAATCTGAAGGACACGCTGTTGGTCCTGCTGCCGCTGCTGCTGGCGTCCCTATTTACCGCCGCCTCGACGGTGCTGTTCGATATCCCGTTCAACTTCGCCAATATCATCGCCCTGCCCTTGCTTTTCGGTCTGGGAGTCGACAACGGCATTCACATGGCGCACCGTCTACACTATCTGCATTCGAACGATGAAAACCTGCTCAGTACCAGCGAAGCACAAGGGATATTCTACGGCTCGCTGACGACCGTATTCAGCTTCGGCAGCCTAGCCTTTACCGCTCATCAAGGCACCGCCAGCATGGGAATGATCCTGACCATCGGCCTCATGCTCACCCTGATCTGCGCGTTGGTCGTGCTGCCCGCCTTCAGTACGCTGAGAGTCTCCCACCGGCGTTGATCCGTGTAAAATTCGAGCGTCTTTTTAGCCCTAGATAATTCCCGAGGTCTTGATGTCCACCTACATTGCGGATTTGCTGGCCACCCATCGCGGCAAGAACTTCGAACTCCACGAAAATTACTTGAATACCCAAATGGTGCGGGTGCTCAAGGCCATCGGCTATGACCGCATCTACACCAAAGCCCGTGGCCCGTATCTTTATGACGATCAGAATAACGAATATTTGGATCTCTTGAGCGGCTTCGGCGTGTTTGCCCTAGGCCGCAATCATCCCGAGATCATTCAGGCGCTTCAGGACGTACTGCAAAGCGAATTGCCGGACATGGTACAGATGGACGTATCCGTGCTGAGCGGTCTCCTCGCGGAGCAAATTCTGAAGCGCTGCCCGGACAATCTCAGCAAGATGTTCTTTTGCAATTCCGGTGCGGAAGCCGTCGAAGCGGCGATCAAATTCAGCCGCTATACGACCAGGCGGGAAAAAATCGTCTACTGTGATCACGGGTTCCACGGCCTCACCATGGGCGCGCTTTCACTGAACGGCGAAAAGATTTTCCGCGAAGGTTTCGGTCCTTTGTTGCCGGAATGCGTCGCGGTTCCGTTCAATGACATCAAGGCTTTGGACGAGGCCTTGCGCAACAAAGATGTCGCGGCCTTTATCGTCGAGCCGATTCAGGGGAAAGGCGTCAACCTGCCGAGCGACGACTATCTGCCGGAAGCGGCTCGCTTGTGCGCCAAATACGGAACGCTTTTTGTCGCCGACGAGATCCAAACCGGCATCGGCCGCACCGGCAAGTTTTGGGCTATCGAGCACTGGGGCGTGAAACCCGACATGATTCTGATGGCGAAGGCACTGTCCGGTGGATTCATCCCGGTGGGCGCCGTGGCGATGACCAAGAGCATCATGGATGCCGTCTTCAGCCGCATGGATCGCGCCGTAGTTCACGGTTCAACCTTCTCCAAGAACAATATGGCCATGGCGGCGGGGCTCGCTGCACTCAAGGTCATCGATGATGAAAAGCTGCTGGAGAATGCCGAACATCTCGGGGAAAAACTTCTGGCCGGAATGCAGAACCTGGTCGACAAGTACGAGTTATTCCAGGAAGTCCGCGGAAAGGGACTGATGATCGCTCTGGAGTTCGGCTCTCCCAAGAGCTTCTCCTTAAAGGCCGCATGGAACCTCCTGGAAACCGCCAATAAAGGGCTGTTCAGCCAAATGATCACGATTCCGCTGTTCAAGAACCATCGTATCTTGAGCCAAGTCGCCGGGCATGGCATGAACGTGGTGAAGTTTCTCCCTCCGTTGGTGATTAACGAAAACGATACGCAGTGGGTCCTCACTGCTCTCGACGATGTCATCGCCGATTGCCACAAGGTTCCCGGAGCCATCTGGGACCTTGGGAAAAACCTTACCAGCCATGCACTTAAGTCCAAAGCGGGCTGATTTCCATCATCCACGACCAACACCGGCACCACCATGCACCAACCACTCTCTTCTCGCAGCCGTAAATTTGCCGTTTTGCTGTTTTCCATGTCTTTGCTGCTGGCCTATGGCCAACGGCCTTGGGCGCACGCCGTCGTCACCGAATCCTCTCTGACCCAAAACCCGATTCAGCCGAATCACGCGACGACGGTAGTACTCTTTTTCAATTCCAATGTGGAATTGCCTTTGTCCCGAGTTTTTCTGGTCAGCAAAGGCGATGTCTTCCATCCGGTACAAATCGAAAAAGGCAAGAAACCGGGCGAGATGCGCATCCAGGTGCCCGCACTGACGCCAGGCGAATATGCCTTGAAATACAAGGTATTCGCTGCGGATGGACACTTCACGGAAAATGTCATTCGTTTCCACGTCTCTGAACCGCGGTAACCCCTATGTACATGCAAGGTTTGGCCAATTTCATCGATGATTTCCTCGGCGGGCTGATTTTGATCAGCTACGCGTTAGTAGTGGGGAGCCTGCTCTGGAGTGCGTTTATCCTCAGAGTATGGTCGCCCGGATTCGCCGCGCATGAATCCGTGGTCCGCCGAGCCGTTAGCTTGCTGCGCGCCGGCGCCATCGCCCTAGCTATCACCCAAGGGCTCAAATTGATCATCAAAGCCGTGGTTCTGGCATCGGTCTTGGGCGATTTTCCGGCCGACGCTTATATGGGCACCGTTCAGTTCCAGGCCGGTTTGATACGTTTCCTGCTTGCCTTGGGTCTGATCTACATCGCCGGCCAGTTGCGCCAAATACCGGATAAGCGGTTTTTGTGGAATCTCGCTGCGATTTCGATGATTCCCATGGTGATTGCCGGCGCCTGGCTGGTGCATGGCGTGGGCCGCTTCGAATATCGGGAGCAGCTCATGACCATGACCGTTCTCCACCAGTTTGCGGCGGCCGTGTGGTTCGGCGGCGTTGCGCAACTTTTGTCGCTCTGGCACATGAGCCGGGGATCTCAAGAGGCGAAGGAGCTATGGCCCATCGCGATCACCCGTTTCGCGCTGCTCGGCGTCAGTTCCGTCGTCGTTCTTCTGTTGACCGGGCTTCCCCTAGCCTGGACTTACGTCGGCAGCTGGGATGGCCTTTTCGGCACCGGTTACGGCAGCCTGGTCGTCACCAAAGTCGTTCTTCTCATGGTCGCGCTCGGCTTCGCCTATCTGAATCACCGGGCCGGTCGGCAGTGGTTGAGACACCGCCAAACCGAAGGACTGAATAACAAGGTTCCGCATTACATCGAGGCCGAGACCTTCATACTGGTAGGGATACTTTTCATCGCCGCCACCCTGTCCTCACAACCGCCTTCGGAAGATATCAAAGAACTGTCCGCGACCGTCTCCGAAGTCGCCGAGATGTTCACCCCGCGCATGCCGCGCCTGACCTCGCCGACGCACGAGCAACTCCTGGCCGGCGAGCCGGGACGTGTGGCAGTGGTCGACAAAGTTCCCTCACCCGCGGCCACGGAATGGTCGGATTACAATCACAACGTGTCCGGAGTCTTCCTGACCTTGATGGGATTGGTCGCCATGCTTTCCTACTACAGGCGGTTCGAATGGGCGAGGTATTGGCCGCTGGGCTTCGTAGGATTGAGCATTTTTCTCTTCTTCCGTAGCGACGCCGAGACTTGGCCCTTAGGCCCGATCGGCTTTTGGGAAAGCACCTTCGGCAACGGCGAGGTGTTCCAGCATCGTATCGCCACCCTTCTGGCTTTCGCATTGGGGGTTATGGAGATGCGCGCGCGCACCAATCGGAACGCCGACCGATTACGCTATACGTTCCCGGTCTTGTGCGCGTTCGGCGGCATTTTACTGCTCACCCATGCCCATGCGGAGTTCGAGCTGAAAAGCGAATACCTCATCCAGTCCACGCACACCGCAATGGGGCTCCTGGCCGTGATCATGGCGAGCGGGCGCTGGCTGGAACTGCGCTTGGCGGAACCCAACGTGAGTTACGGCGGGTATGTGGACGGAAAGATTGCGGGATTTATATCCATCGTGGCGATGTTCCTGATCGGCGCGATATTGCTGGTCTACCGAGAACCGTTGTTCTGAAGCCGAAACAGGAAAAGCACTCTATTCTAGTTGCGTGGCTGAAACGCCTTAGGGACAAACGAAAATGCCCGCCACTCACGTGACGGGCATTTTTTTGTTACGAACTGTAATCCAAGATAAGAAAGAACCGCCTCGAACGCATTTGCACGGCCTACGGCGGCGCCTCATTATCCGGACGTCGCATTGTTACTCGAGTAATCGGCGATCTTCTGGGACAGTTTGTTCAGAAGACTGTCGAATCCCTCGCGGTCGATGACGCTGGTATATTGAGCCTTCTTGAGCGCCAAATCGCTGATACCGTCCACGATGATATTGATGATGTGCCACTGCCCGCCGAACTGGTTCACGATGTATTCGAACTTGATGGGCTTTTCATCCGGCGAAGTAAGAAAGTAGCGTAGCAGCACGCGATCGCTCTTCATGTCTTGGGCGGAATCGTATTTGAATTCTTCCCCCGAGTAGCCGTTAAACTGAGCGGCATAAGTGGCAATACTTAGATCGGTCAACTTCTCAATAAAAGCCTTTTTCTGTTCTTTATCCAGTTTCTTCCAGTGATTTCCAAGCGCGATCTGGGAAACAGCCTCGAACTCGAACACTTGCTTGACCACCGGCTCTAGCTTTTTGTAACGTCCTTGATATCCCAATTGTTTCGCATCCTTCATAACGTCAATTAACGTGTTGTTGAGCAAGTCTACGGTTTTCTTGGCTTCCGTAGGGGCCTCCGCTGCAACGGACAACGGAGCTAAAGCAATTAGAAACAATCCCAGGAAAAATTGAAGAAACATTGTCTTTCCCATAAGTCCGAAATCGAAATCGTCGCGACTATATCATAAAACGCCAATCAGAACGCTACGCTTAGTTGCGATCGCGCTACGTTTTTGCGTCTGAGCAACACATAATCTTCGAATCGAGCTCCTGGTATTCGATTCAGAAGCGTGAGAATCGTTCTCGACAGCCGGCTCGACTTATTGACCCTGTCGCTGCGCATAAAGATGCGCCAGCAAGTTTGCCTCGGATAGGGAAAGGCCCAACTGGGACACCAGCTCCTGGGGAGCGACGCCGTCCTTAAGTCTTTCGATTGCAGCTCGATAGGATTGGTAGCCGGTATCCTGCGACGAGAGCGACGCCAGTCTCTCGTCGCACTCTCGAAGCCGGCGTTCTTGATCCAGCATACGCCGATCCACTTGCACGGCGGCTGCCGACAGCCCGATCAAGTCGTTTTGCTGCTGTACGAGCCGTGCGCCCAGCGTTGCATAATCGCGCCTCAGGGTCAGGTAAGCACGGGTCAGCATGAGCATTCCCGCCACCAACGCGACGTTCAGCCCGACCAGAATAAAATATGGGAGATGCCAATCCATCAGGCGTATTCATCGATATGGGGCAGCGAATCATCACTCGCCGGTCCCGGTTTTTTCTTTTCCTTTGAATCGGGCTTTTGCTGTTTGCGATTCTCGTCGCCTTTGACCTTGTTCGCCGCCGGCAAAGGTCCGACGTGTTCGACGGGATGAATCTCGACCATAACCCTATTTCGCCATTCTTCGAAAAAGCTCTCCCCGTGTTGGCGGGGTCAAAGCAGATCGAGCTGCGCCTTGTCTTCGTCGTTTAAGAACTGATTCAGGTCGACCAGAATCAGCAAGTCGCCATTATGACTCGTCACGCCCTGAATGTATCGGGCGCTTTCTTCATTGCCGACGCTGGGAGCCGATTCAATTTCGGAAGCTCTGAGTTCGACCACCTCCGCGACACTATCGACCAAAATACCGATGACTTGATCGTCCGCCTCGATAATGACGATCCTCGACGCCTCGTCCGGCTGCTTGGGAGGCAGCGCGAAGCGCCGCCGGGTATCGATTACCGTCACCACGTTTCCGCGCAAATTGATAATACCTACCACATAATCCGGCGCTCCCGGAACCGGCGCAATTTCGGTGACACGCAGCACCTCCTGTACCTGCATTACGTTGATGCCGTAAGTTTCATCGCCCAAACGGAATGTGACCCACTGATTCACCGGGTCGCTGCGTCTTGCCAACGCTTCGCTCATATTACCCTCTCGCCTCTAGCGTTATCGTAAAACTCTCAGATTTTTGGATCGGCTGGCCGGAATCAGGCTGCGCGGATCCACCAGCACGCATAAGCGATCGATAATCGTGCCGGCCGCCCATGCTCGCCGGGATCGGTTTACGCGCCAGCGGACATCGCTTTCGCGCAGCCGGACCATATCGACGATCTCGCCGCACACCAACCCCCACCGCCCTTCATTAAGTAATAAGGCATGACGATGGGAATCTTCTAAGGAGATGGAACGCTTGCCGCCTATGAGAAGCTCCGTGTCCGCCAGTTGAATGATCTCGCCCTGAAATCGGGTCAGCCCTTGAAACCAATCTGGCTTTCCCGGCAAGACCGTCACTCGCGTCGAATCGTCAAGGCGTTCGATTCTCCTCACCTCGGTCAACGGCGCGGCAAGAACCGTATGACCGATTCGAAAATAAACCACTTGAAATTCCGATTGCGCCCAGTCGGGCAAAGCCGCGGGAGCAGACAGGACGGGCTGGGATGCCGCTACCGCGTCGGAATCCGTGCGCTCGGCCGGCAATGCTTCCGACTGGCCGTAGGTTTGATTCAGCAGGTTCCGCAGATAGAAAAGGAGTACTTGATCCTGCCATCCCGTAGTGCTTCGGGCTAGGCGATCGGCTTTCATGCGGTTGCCAGAGCCGGCTCGACCGAGCGTGATCGATTTTGCGACAACATATGCTCGAGCAGTTCGGTGTAGGCGATGACAGCCTTGGCCTTGGGCATGTAATAAGACAGCGGAATTCCGGCGTCGCTCGCTTCCCGCACCTGGGTATCGACCGGAATCACGGAATCCCAGACCTGATCCCCATAACGCTCGCGCATCACCCTGAGGGTTTGTATCGACGCGCGGGTACGCCGATCGAACAAAGTGGGAACGACCGTGTAATCCAATCGCGTTTTCCGAGACTTACCGATCATTTCCAGGGTGTGCAGCATGCGCTCCAGCCCTTTGAGCGCGAGAAACTCGGACAGCACCGGAATGAACAAATGTTCGCAGGCGGCTAGTGCGTTCACCATCAGCACACCCAGCATGGGTGGGCTGTCGATCAGCACGAAATCGTACTGCTTCCGAACGGCTGCCAGACTATTGGCAATTACCAGCCCCATGCCGCCGGCGCCCCCCTGCCGCTCTACGGTCGCGATAGCGGTCGAGGCCGGCAGTACCGACAGCCCTTCGAAATCCGTAGAGGCGATATAAGGACCCGGAAGCAAGCTTTTCTTGGCAATTGCGTCTTGAAACAGGTTGTAGACGCTGACATCGATTTGATCCGGGTTCATTCGGAAATAGCTGGTCAGCGAACCGTGCGGATCGAGATCGATCAATAAAGTTCGGTACCCCCGCGACGCGAGAATCCCCCCCAAGGTAACGACTGTCGTGGTCTTGCCGACGCCGCCTTTCTGGTTGGATACGGCCCAGATTCTCATGGCTTCGAAACCTCCGTCGGAGTGATGGGCGCTTCCGTAGACACCGGCTTTTGCGAAGCGCCGAAATCCTCAATTCGGTCCCCGGAAGAAAGCTTGTAACGAGCCGCTCCGTGGGACATCAGAACGATGACCACTCTCCGATTTTGGTAGCGTCCTTCCTCCGTCCTGTTGTCGGCAATCGGATGATGCTCGCCGTAGCCTATCGCCGCCATGCGGCGCGGATCGATGCCGTTGCTCATCAATTGGTTGACCACCACTGCGGCGCGGGCGGACGACAAGGCCCAGTTGGAAGGAAATTCGGGAGTGTTGATCGGCAGATTATCGGTATGACCCTCGACGTGAATGGTGTTGTCGATTTCGCGGAAAATTTCGGACATTCGGTAAAGTATGGGCAGCGATTCCTTAGAAAGTTCGGCTTTGCCGCTGGAGAAAAACATCCCGCTCTTCATTTCGACCTCCACCCACAGCTCATGGCGTTTGACGGCAACTAAATCGTCCTGAATATACGGCGATAAAGCCGCTTCGATCTGATCCGCCAGGCTCTCGAGCTGGGCGTATTCCGCATCGAGATTCTCCGGCATCGGCCGAGTCTTGTCCTGGGACGATGCCGAACCGTCCGACGCCGCGGGTTCGCCCAAAAGGTCTTGTCCTTTCTTCAACTGGCCGAATTGAATCGGCTCCAGCGTATGCCCGAGGTTGTGCTCCTTCCCCGGCTCCTTGAACACCGCGGAAAGCGACTCCGACAACACCCGATACTTGCCTTCGTTGACCGAAGAAATTGCATACATGACGACAAAAAACGCAAACAAAAGCGTAATGAAATCGGCATAGGAAACCAGCCAGCGCTCCAGGTTCACATGCTCTTCTTCCGAATGCTTCCGCCGCGACATACGTTAGTCATCCGTCTAGGAAACCGGTCAGCTTCATTTCGATATTCCGCGGGTTCTCGCCTTCCGCGATCGAAATGATTCCTTCCAGAATCAGTTCCCGCGCCTGGTTATTGGCCTGTGCTCGGGATTTCAGTTTGTTGGCGATGGGAAGAACGATCAAATTGGCGAGACCGACGCCGTAAATCGTCGCCACGAATGCCGTCGCGATGCCGCTCCCCAGCTTGCTGGGGTCGGACAAATTCTGCATCACGTGAATCAACCCCATGACCGCGCCGATGATTCCCACGGTCGGCGCGTAGCCGCCCATCGCCTCGTATACCTTGGCCGCGCCCAAATCCCGCTGCTGGCGAGCGTATATTTCCACCTCCAAGCTGTCCCTTATGGCCTCGGGCTCGTTGCCGTCGACCAGCAACTGAAGCCCTTTCTTCGCCAGCGGTTCTTTCTCGGCGCTGATGAAGGTCTCTAAGCCGAGCAGGCCTTCCCGCCGCGCCAAGGCACTCCAGCTGACGATTTTCTTGATTTGTTCCTTATGATCTATCGGCGGCGTCATGAAGACCCATTTGAGCATTTTGACGGCATAGAAAAACGCTGCCGGCGGCGTCTGCAGCATGGTCGCACCCAGCGTACCGCCGAACACGATCACTATCGCCGGGCCGTTCAGCAGTGACTGGATATGCCCACCCTCGAGCCAATTGCCGCCTAGAACGGCGGCGAGCCCGAGAGTGACTCCGATAATGCTTAAAGGGTCCATGCCTAAAGATTCTTCAATTCGCCGGCCATTTCATCGAGATCGTAGATGCAATCGGCCAGGTTAGCTTCGACGATCGCTTTCGGCATGCCGTAAACGACGCAGCTCTGCTCGTTCTGGGCCCAGATGGCCGCGCCCTTGGCTTTCAATTTTTCCGCTCCGAGCTTTCCGTCCGATCCCATGCCGGTCAGCACGATGGCGAGAACCTTGCCGGGCATGTTCTTGGCTATGGAGCTAAACGTGACATCGGCACTGGGACGAAAATGTTCCCCGCTTCCGCTCTCCCGAACGACGACGGTTTTCCGCGCCCCGTGCTCGCTCAGCTCCAACTGAAAGCCGCCGGGCGCCAGAAGAGCGACACCGGGTCGCAGTTCGTCGCCGTTCTGGGCCTCCTTGACCCGAATTCGGCAAAGCTGATCCAGGCGTTCGGCAAAGCTGCCGGTGAAATTTCCCGGCATGTGCTGGACCAAAAGAATGGGGACCGACGCGGTCTCCGGAATTTGCGTCAGAACTTTCTGGATAGCCACCGGGCCGCCGGTAGAAGCGGCGATGACCAGCAAACGGAAATCCCGAAGTTGCGCTTTGGCGGCCGGAGGCCGGGCAACGACCGGAGCGGCGACAGGCCTCGATGGCCGACGGAGCCGCCTCAGCCGCCCCGCATGCTCGGCCAAATCGCGAACGCGCCGCCGCAAAATGCGCTTGGCCAAGTCCTGGTCTCCGCTGATTTCCTGCAATTGTTTGGGCATGAAGTCCATTGCGCCGGCCTCGAGAGCATCCAAGGTAGCCTTGGCGCCCGCTTTGGTGGACGCGGAAAACATCAGAATCGGCGTGGGCCGATCTTTCATGATCTCGCGCACCGCGGTAATACCATCCATTACGGGCATATCCACGTCCATGGTGATGACGTCCGGATTCAAGGATGCCGCCTTTTGCACGGCCTCGGCGCCGTCGGCGGCGCTTCCTACGACCTCCATGTCGCCATCGGCGTTGAGGATTTCGGTCAGTCTGCGGCGTATGAAGCCCGAGTCATCCACCACCAAAACCCTGATTGTCATGAAAACCTCTTAGTTGTCCTAGGCTTAATGCAAGGAGGCGTACCGTTTCATCAAACCGGGTACATCCAGAATGAGGGCGATTTTTCCGTCGCCGGTAATCGTCGCACCGGCCATTCCGCATACCCCTTGGAGTTTCGCCCCCAAAGGCTTGATGACGACTTCTTCCTGTCCGACCAAATGATCGACCACGAAGCCGACATGTCGTCCCCCGACATTCACCACCACTACATGGCCGCATTTCCCGTCCTGATTTCTATCATGCCGGTAGCCCGGAACCAGCCATTCCTTGAGATAAAACAATGGCAACGCGCGCTGCCGGACCAGCACCACCAACTGCCCATCGACCGTATTGGACTTCGTGAGGTCGAGGTCTAGGATTTCGACGACGTTCGCCAACGGAAGAGCGAATGGTTGATTGTTCAGCTTGACCATCAAAGTCGGCATGATGGCCAAAGTCAGCGGCAATTTGATGGTGATGCGGCTGCCCTTTCCCTTGCTCGAATCGATGGCTACCGAGCCGTTCATCTGGGCTATTCGGGTCTTTACCACATCCATGCCGACACCTCGTCCGGAGATATCGGAAATCTCGGACTTGGTGGAAAAGCCGGGCATGAAAATCAAGTTGTAACAATCCTTGTCGTCCAGGCGGGCGGCGCTCTCCTGGTCCATCAGTCCCTTTTCCACGGCCTTGCGCCGGAGCACGTCCGGATCCATGCCTTTGCCGTCGTCCTCGATGGTCAATTCGATATGATTGCCCTCCTGAGACGCGGTCAGAACGACCGAGCCCTCGCGCGGCTTACCCGCTGCGATCCGCTCCCCGGGGGTCTCGATGCCGTGATCGACCGCGTTGCGAACCAAATGCACCAATGGATCTGCCAAGGCCTCGACAAGATTTTTGTCGAGATCGGTTTCTTCGCCGCGCAACTCGAGCTGCACCTCCTTGTTGAGGCTTCTGGCCAAATCCCGCACCACGCGGGGAAAGCGGCCGAATACCTTTTTGATGGGCTGCATGCGCGTCTTCATGACGGACAGCTGGAGATCCGAGGTCACCACGTCCAGGTTGGCGACCGCTTTGGCAATCTCCTCGTCATTGAGCGCGATCTTGAGGGTTTGAAAGCGGTTGCGAACCAAGACCAGCTCGCCGACCATGTTCATGATCTCGTCGAGACGCTGGGTATCGACGCGGACCGTGGTTTCAACTGCCGCGGCCGCCTGTGGCTTGACGGTCTTGGCCGGTTCCCTTGTCGCGCTGCGCGCTTCCATAGGTGCCGAAGACAGAGCCGCTGGACGCGCGCTCTCCTGCTTCGGTACGCCACCATGCTGGCCTTTGCCATGAAGCTCGTCCAGCAGGCGATCGAATTCTTCCTCAGTGATGCGATCACTTTCGGCTACAGGTCTCGGCGCCTCGGGAACCACGGCGCTCGGCATGCCGGTGTGCTTGCCCTTGCCATGGAGTTCATCCAGCAAGCGCTCGAATTCTTCCTCGGTGATGTCATCATGCGATTTGGCATTCGGAGTGTTTAGCGCTGGCGCATCGGGCACACCGCCATGCTTGCCCCTTCCGTGAAGTTCGTCCAGCAGACGCTCGAATTCTTCTTCGGTGATTTCGTCCGAAGTCGAGCCGTTCGAGTCAACCGCCGAGACGGGCGAGGGCCGGCTCGGCTCCTCCGCCGCATCCGGCAACGGTTCGAATTCCGCCTCGGCCGGATCGTCATCTTGGCCGGGTTCCAGCATCGCCGCGAGCGCCTGTTCCACAACATTCATCGCGGACGGAAGCCTCTCGGGTTCGGCCGCCGAAACGGATTCGGGCTCCACCGACGCCGGAGCCGGCGGGACAAGAGTAGAATCGCTTCCCGGCTGGGCGAGAACTTTCAGCCGATCGATCAGCGACGGGTCGGCCGGTTCGGGATCGTGTCCGGAGCGGATGTCCCGAAACATGGCGTTGACGACGTCCAATACTTCCAGAATGACGTCCATCAAGGCCGGGTCGGCGCGCCGCTCGCCTTGTCGAAGCACGTTGAATACGTCTTCGGCGTTGTGGCAAACGTCGACCAAGGCGACAAGATTGAGAAACCCCGCTCCACCCTTCACGGTGTGAAAGCCGCGAAAAATGGCGTTCAATAAATCGTAATCGTCCGGCGACTGCTCAAGCTCGACCAGTTGAGCATTGAGCTTTTCCAGTATTTCCCCGGCTTCTACCAAGAAATCCTGAACGATTTCGTCATCGAGATCGATCGCCATTGCGCCTTACCTTCAGAAACCCAAACTCGACAGCAAACTGTCCACGTCGTCTTGATTCTGCACGGTATTCTTGTCCACCCCCGGAACAGCCGGGCCGAGTGGTTCCGATTTGGTTTCCGGCACGCTATCGCCGGAGGGCTTGAAGCGCCGTCCGGAAATTCGGATCAATTCGACCAGACTGTGCTCGAGATCCTGAACGAGCTTGATCACGCGCCGAATGATCTGGCCGGTGAGATCCTGAAACCCCTGCGCCATGAGCACTTCGGTGAGACTATGCTGAATGGTCTGCAAATGCCCCGCGGAAACGTCGAAATACTGCGCCAGGTCTTGAGTCAGGGACTTGAATTCCTCATAAGGCATTTCCCGCTGGCGAAAGCGTTGCCACTGGGCGCTGAGTTCGTTCGACTGCTCGCGAAGACTTTCGGCGAACGGCAAGATGGATTCGACTGCATTCAAGGTGGTGTTCGCCGCCTGCTCGGTCATGGTGATGACGTAGTTGAGGCGCTCTTTGGCGTCGGGAATTTCTTTCTCCGTGAGATCCGCGATTCTTTCGTCCAGGGAAAAATTCGCCAGCGTGTCGTGGAGCTGGCGGGTCAACTTGCCGACTTCCTGAAACATCAGGGTTTCCCGGACTCGGCCGATATCATCGAGGATACGGTCGGCCGACTCGTCGTCGCCGCGCTCCAATGCCGCCAGAAGTTCGCGGGCCTGTTCGATCCGCCCGTCGGCGGACGGTTGCTTGTCAGTCATTAGCCGCCCCCAAAGATTCGATCAGGCTTCCAGGCGTTCGAAGATCTTTTCGATCTTCTCTTGCAGAGTGGCCGCGGTAAACGGCTTGATCACATAGCCGTTTACGCCGGCCTGGGCCGCTTCCACGATCTGGTCACGCTTCGCCTCGGCGGTCACCATCAACACCGGCAACTGAGCCAGGTTCGGATCGGCGCGTACGGCGCGCAGCAGATCGATACCCGTCATTCCGGGCATATTCCAATCGGTGATCAGAAAATCGATTCCCCCCGACTGCAATTTGGGCAGAGCACTCTGCCCGTCGTCGGCTTCGAAAATATTGTTGAACCCGAGCTCCCGCAGCAGGTTTCTGATGATCCTTCGCATGGTGGAAAAGTCATCCACAACCAGGATTTTCATGTTCTTGTTCAAGGACGCTCACCTCGTTCCGGTTAACTATTTTTTATTTTCGATTCATCGGGCCTCAGACCTGCGCGGCTTTTCGCCTTCCCTTCGAACGGGCTCCGGCGGATTGCTCCGCATCCAGCCAGCCTTGCATTCTCGCCCTAAGGCGCAACATGGCCTGGCTTTGCAACTGACACACTCGGGACTCGCTGACCCCCAGCACTTCGCCGATTTCGCGCAAATTGAGTTCCTCTTCGTAATAGAGCGAAATCACCAGGCGCTCGCGCTCCGGCAATCCCGCGATCGCGTTCGCCAAAGCCTCGGCAAATCCGGACTGGGTCAATACCTCGACCGGAGGCGCGGCCGAATCCGCACAGTCGTCCAAAGCCGAATCGCCGGCCTCCAACAACTCTTCGAAACTGAACATGCGGCAGCTCAAACTATCGTGAAGAACCTGATGGTATTCGGAGAGCGACAGTCCCAAATGCTCGGCGACTTCCGCATCTCGGGCGTCGCGCCCGGTCCTGGCCTCGATGCTCCGCATTGCTTCAGCCACATCACGCGCCTTGCGATGAACCGAGCGCGGCGTCCAATCGTAGCGCCTCAGCTCATCCAGCATCGCGCCGCGGATCCGGATCCCGGCATAGGTTTCGAAACTCGCGCCCTGAGCGTGATCGTACTGGCGGGCTGCTTCCAGCAAGCCCACCATGCCGGCCTGGATCAAGTCCTCCACTTGCACGCTGGACGGCAGCCGGCTCATGAGATGATAGGCAATCCGTTTGACCAGTGACGCGTGTTGCCCCACGATGGCGTCCAATCCGGGCGCCTGTACCGATGCGTACAAGGCGATGCCGCTCATAAGGCTGCTGCGCTGTGGTACTGAATCATTCGCTCTACGAAAAACTCCAGCCGCCCACTGGCTTGGCCGGAAATCGGCAAGGCATCCATTTTCAGCGCCAAGGCGCGAAACGCCCGCGCCGCTTTGCTGTGCGGATAGGCGACGACCACCGGGGTTTGCTTTTGAACCGCCTTTCTCAATTGCTCGTCGCGAGGAACCACGCCCAATAGATCGAGCGTCACGTCGAGATAGCGGTCCGTCACCCGGCACAGCTTGCCGAACAACGCCTGACCCTGTTGATAGTCCTGGACCATATTGGGCAGGATTTGGAACCGATGAACGCCGTAGTCCCGGTTCAGCAATTTGATGAAGGCGTAAGCGTCGGTAAGCGACGTGGGCTCGTCGCACACCACCAGAATGATGTCCTGGCATGCGCGCGCGAAGTTGACCACGCCCCCCGAAATACCCGCTGCCGTGTCGACCAGCAGCACGTCGATGTCCTGGTTCATCTCCCCGAAGGCGCGAATCACGGCGGCCTGTTCCGCAGTGGTAAGCTCCGACATGCGCTGAATACCGGACGAGGCCGGCACGATCTTCAGCCCCGACGGCCCTTCTACGAGGATTTCGTCCAAACTGCGCTCGCCGCTCAATACATGGGACAGATTGAATTTAGGCTGCAAACCCAGGAGCACGTCGACGTTTGCGAGTCCCAAATCGGCATCCAGCAGGACCGCGTGCCGACCGAGCTCGGATAGGCTGACCCCGAGATTGACGGCGACATTGGTTTTGCCGACCCCGCCCTTGCCGCTGCTCACCGCCAAGACACGCACCGGCCTGGGCTGTGCCATACGTCGAATTCCGTCGGCCTGATCAGTATCAAACATTCGCATGGACTATCCAGTCTTCGTAGGTAGGCATCGGAGCGCCGACAGTCTCCGCTTCGGACCTTTCGGCAAAACACCGGTTTAATAATAGATGAGTTCTCGCCACGTGCAGGTCTTCCGGGACCTGCTGTCCGTCGCACACGAAGGAGACCGGCAAGCGGTTCTCCACCACCGTGGACACTGCGGCGCCGAGTTGGCCGGTTTCGTCCAGTTTGGTAAGAATGCAGGCTTCCGGGGAAAAGACCTTGAAGGCCTCCACCGCCTCTTGCATCACGCGCAGCTGGCTGGCCGCGGACATGACCAGATAGGATTTGACGGGCATGTCGGTGCGGCTGAACAGTGCGGCTTGCTCGGCCAGACGCCGGTCGCGCTGCCCTATGCCGGCGGTGTCGATGAGCACCAGGCGCTTATCGTAGAAACTCGACAGCAGCTGACGCAGATCCTCGATACTGGAAGCCGCCCGGACCGGTACGTCGAGGATGCGGCCGTAAGTCCCGAGCTGCTCATGAGCCCCGATGCGGTAGTTGTCGGTGGTGATCAGCGCGATTTGGCGCGGTCCGTGCTTGAGTCTGAACCGGGCCGCCAGCTTGGCAATCGTCGTCGTCTTACCGACGCCCGTAGGCCCGACCAGGGCGACGACGCCGCCGTAATCGAGCAGGTTGTCTTCGGCCAGCGGGATCTGCCGTGCCAAGACATGTTGACTCGCTTGCCACGCGACGTCGGCGTCGGCGACGCCGCCCAAGCGCTCGGCCAGTTCCAGACTGAGTTTCTTGGAGAACCCGAGCGCGCCGAAACGACGCAAGAGATCCAGTCGGGTCGGATTTCGGCCCGCCGCGGCCTGCCATCCGGTTTCACTCAAATGGGCGTCGATCACGCGCCGCATCTGTTTGAGTTCCCGTTGCATTTCCTTCAGCGCGTCGGCATCGACGCTCGGTTTGGCAGGAGCCGGCTGGGAAACGACGGCTTCGACAGAAGATTCTCGCTCGGGCCGGGAAGCCGGCTTTCCGGCAGCGGGTTCGACCGCAGGACCGCCCTGTTCGCTCCGCCCTGATATGGCATGGGTATCTACACAAGCTCCAAGATTGTCATTCCGGCAGGGAGTACTCGCCCCTTCCCTGCCGGGGTGGCGATTTGTGCGAATATCTTTGCCCGATACGGAAGGAGCCGGCTTGCGAAGGCTCGTCGCTGCCGAACCTGCTCCCAGTGCGGCCGAGCTCTTTCCAAGAGCCTCGCGAAAGGCGTCCTCGGCGCGCCGCCGGGTATCCGTTTCGGCTTTCGCGACCGGTTCGGCGTCGCCCGTCTCCGATTCGCCGCGCGACTCCGATTTCGCACGATCCAATAACAGCTGCTCGTCGAAGTCCCGAGCCGCGACGATCTCCACCCCGCCATCCACTTTGCGGTTGGACAAAATCACGGCGTCCGGCCCCTGCTCTTCGCGGACCATGCGGATCGCTTGACGAATATCGGGTGCGAAATATCGTTTGATCTTCATGCCTATGTCCTAGTCTTTCGGAAGCTGTCCCCAAAACTTTGCTAACGACTCCGGCAAGCGCAGCGGGACTGTGCGCGGCGGCTCAACCGCGCTGGCCGATGCTGGCCACCACCCTGACTTGCCGGTCTTCCGGGATCTCGTTGTAAGCCAAAACATTGAGCCCAGGGATGGAATGGCGCACGAAGCGCGCCAACCAGGGCCGCACCGGCGAGGACACCAGCAGAATGGCGGGATGTCCTTCCATTTCCAGCTTCTGCGTCTTCTCATCCAAGGATTTGTGGAGCTGCTCCGCCAAGCCCGGTTCGATGCCGGCGCCCTCGTGTCCGGCCGTTTGAAGTATTTTTTGCAACAACTGTTCCAGGTCCGGATCCAGGGTCAGAACCGGGATTTCCTTCTCCATGCCACTGATTTTCTGGACGATTAGCCGTCCGAGTGCGGCACGCACCACCGCTGTCAAAACGCCGGGATCTTGGCTTCTGCCGCCGAACTCCGCCAAAGTTTCGGCGATGGTCCGCATATCGCGAATCGGCACGTTCTCCTGAAGAAGGTTTTGCAGCACCTTGACGATGACGCTGAGAGGCAGGGTTTTCGGCGTGAGATCCTCGACCAGCCGCGGCATCGATTTGGCGAGCAGGTCGAGTAACTGCTGCGTCTCCTGATGTCCGAGCAGCTGGTGGGCGTGGGACTGCAACAAATGGCTGAGATGGGTGACCACCACGGTACCGGGATCGACCACGGTATAACCGAGCGTCTGGGCGTGGTCGCGCTGATCCGGTTCTATCCAGACGGCCTCCAGTCCGAAAGCCGGGTCCTTGCCCTCGACGCCCTTCAGCGTTCCGTAAACCCGCCCCGGATTGATGGCCATCAGGCGATCCGGAAACACTTCGGCCTCCCCGACGGTGACGCCGAGCAGGCTGATGCGGTAGGCGTTGGGAGTCAGGTCCAGGTTGTCCCGGATGTGCACCGAGGGGATCAGGAATCCGAGATCCTGGGACAGCTTCTTGCGCACGCCCTTGATCTTCGACATGAGCTGCCCGCCCTGATTCTTGTCGACCAGCGGGATGAGCCGATAGCCCACTTCCAGCCCGATGAGATCGACCGGAACGACATCGTCCCAGCCGAGCTCTTTCACTTCGGGCGCGGCGGCCGAGGGCCTGGCCGCGACGCGCGCTTCCGCCAATTCGCGCTCGCGCCGCTGACGCTTGAAAATGGAATAGGACGACGCGCCCATGGCGCCCGCCAGAAGCAAAAAGGCAAGATTCGGCATGCCGGGAATCAGGCCCAAGAGTCCGACCACACCGGCGGAAAGCGCAAGAGGCCTCGGGTCGGCAAAAAATTGAGCGCTGAACTGGGCGCCGATGTTCTCGTTGCTGCTGGACACACGGGTCACGATCATGGCCGACCCGACCGACAGCAACAGCGAGGGGATCTGAGCCACCAAACCGTCGCCGATGGTCAGCAGCGTGTAATTGTGCAGGGCTTCGGAAAACGCCAGATCGTGCTGAAGCATGCCGACGATCAGCCCGCCGACCACGTTGATGAGCAAGATGAGGATGCCGGCTATGGCATCGCCCCGGACGAACTTGCTGGCGCCGTCCATCGATCCGTAGAAGTCCGCCTCGCGCGAGACCTCCTGGCGTCTCGTCCGGGCTTCATCCTGATTGATGAGACCGGCATTGAGATCGGCATCGATCGCCATCTGCTTGCCGGGCATCGCATCCAGGGTGAACCGCGCGCTGACTTCCGACACGCGCCCGGCGCCCTTGGTAACGACCACGAAATTGATGATGACCAGAATGATGAACACCACCAGACCCACGGCGTAGTTGCCGCCGATCACGAATTCGCCGAATGCCTCGATCACCTTGCCGGCCGCGTCGGGACCCTTATGCCCTTCCAGCAGGACCACGCGGGTCGAGGCCACGTTGAGGCTCAGTCGGAGGAGCGTGGCGACCAGCAGGACCGACGGAAACACGGCGAAATCCAGCGGGCGCAGCGTGTAAATCGTCACCAGCAGGATCAGCAGCGAAAACGCGATATTGAAGGTGAACAGCAGATCGAGAATGAACGGCGGCAGCGGCAGCACCATCATCATCATCATGAGAAGAATGACGAGAGGAGCCCCCAAGCCGAGTTTGCCGGCGACTTTGATTCGTTCCAAAACTGTTGCGGCCATGACGAAAACCGTGCGTAACCTTCAGTGACAGCGAAGGTAATCACGTTTCGTGCCGACCGGCCGCAGAGCCGGACCCTCCGAAAAAAATGCAGGCAGTATGCGGCTTACGCGTCGGCAGCCTTGCGCAAGAATTCTTCCGGGATCTTGAATTCGGTCGGCGGCGTCGGAATGTCGCCGCCGAAAATCCGGGCCGCCTTGAGTTGATAGACGTAAGCCAAAACCTGGGCAACCGCGAAATAGAGACCGGCGGGAATTTCGCGGTCGAGATCGGTGGACGCATAGAGCGCGCGGGCGAGCGGCGGCGCGGACAGGAGCGGCACACCGGCACCCACGGCCAAATTCCGGATTTGGGCCGCCACCAGGTCCGCGCCCTTGGCGACGACTTTGGGCGCTTTCATGCCGGCCTGGTCGTATCTCAGGGCCACCGCGTAATGGGTCGGGTTGGTCACGATGACGTCGGCCTTCGGCACCTCGTCCATCATTCGGCGCCGCGCCAGCTCCATCTGCAAGCTGCGAATCCGGCTTTTCACTTCCGGTTTGCCTTCGACTTCGCGCATCTCGTCCTTGACTTCCTGGCGCGTCATCTTTAACTGGCGCTTGTGGTTCCAGAGCTGAAAGGGCACGTCCACGATCGCGATCAGCCCCAGCGAAGCGCACAGCCAGAAAATGAACGTCATGACGAGGCGCGCGATTTGATTCGCCGCCGGAAGCAAAGCCTGGCGGCCGAGACCGACGAGATCGTCGAAATAAGCCGTCAGCAGTCCGGCGGTCACAAAACCGATCAAGAGAAATTTCAGAACCGACTTCACGACTTCCGCGAGGGCCTGAACCGAGACCATGCGAGCCAGGCCCTTCATGGGATTGAGCTTTTCCGGCTTGGGTATCAGGTTCTCGCCGCTGAAATTCCAGCCCCCCAGCGCCATGGGAGCGGCCAGGGCAGCCAGAACGGCAAGACCGAGGATCGGGAGCAGAACCTGGCCCGCGGCCAGCAAGTCCCGGCCGAGATGGGCAAGCGGCGCCGCGGGATCGAAAAGGTCGCGGCGACTCAGACGAAAGTCTCCCTCCATGATTTGCCACAGGCTTTGCGCCATGCCGCCGCCGAAGGCGAATATCGCTACCGAACCGGTCAGCAGAAGAACGAGGGTATTCAATTCGCGCGATCGCGGAATCTGTCCTTTTTTCCGAGCGTCGCTCAGGCGTTTACTGGTAGGGTCCTCTGTTCGTTCCTGATCGGATTCCTCGGCCATGACACCTTATTTCAAATCGCTTTCAATTACGGAATTAACTTTTGTAAGGGTGGGTTATTCCAAATCGCTTTCAATAAGGAATTCATTTTTGTGGGATGGGTTTCGCTTCGCTCTACCCATCCTACGATGAATGTCCATTCGAATGCCGAATGGAATTAGTCCTACTGCAGAATCGCAGTCATCAATTGATACCCGTCATCGAGAAAGCCGGAAAAGAGGCTTAAAACGTCCGGCAGGCTGATGCCGATCAGAAACAGTCCCAACCCCAAGCTGACCGGGAATCCGACCGAGAAAATATTGAGCTGTGGCGCTGCGCGGCTGGCTACGCCGAACCCCAGGTTGACCAACAGCAAGGCCGTCACCAATGGCAAGGAAAACAGAACTCCCGCTGCGAACAAGCGGCTCGCCCAGAGCGCCAGCCGCCGCATTCCGTCGGCACTCAAACCTTCGAACCCGACCGGCAGCATTTGAAAGCTGTCGACCAGCAGCCGGATCAGTATCAAATGTCCGTCCATGGCCAGGAACAGCAGCGTCGCCAAGATTTGGTAAAACTGGGCGATGACCGGAACCTGCACGCCGGTCTGCGGATCGACCATGGACGCAAAACCCAGTCCCATGCTGTACGCGACGCTCTGCCCGCCGAAAACGACGGCTTCGAAAACCAGGTGCAGAACGAGACCGATCGCAAGGCCGATCAGGAATTGCTGAACGGCGATCCAGAAACCGGACAAGCTGAACAAGGCCGCATCGGGCATGGCCGGCAACATCGGCGAGATCAGCCAGGTGACGGACGCGGCCAGCATGACGCGGACACGGACCGGCACCATGTGACCGGTAAAGACCGGTATCGCAAGAAACAGCGCGCTAACGCGCAAGAAAGGCCATGCGATGCCGGCGACCAGAGTCAGGAGCTGGCTTTCGCTGAACTGCACAGACTTCAACCGATCAGGCTGGGTATGCTGCGAATCAACGACCGGGTGTAATCGATCAGCAGTTGCAGCATCCAGGGTCCGGCCAGCATCAGCACGATGGCCATGGCGATGAGCTTGGGCACGAACGTAAGGGTCATCTCGTTGATCTGGGTGGCGGCCTGGAACAGGGCGATCACGAGTCCGACGGCAAGGGCCACCAGCAGCATGGGCGCGCTGATCTGCATGGTGACGGTCATCGCCTGCTGGCCCAGTGCGGCTATCGTTTCGGGTGTCATTGGGAACTCATTCGACGAAGAAACTCGCCGCGAGCGTCTCGACCACCAGCGCCCATCCGTCCACCAGGACGAACAGCAAAAGCTTGAAGGGAAGCGAAACGATCATGGGCGACAGCATCATCATGCCCATCGACATCAGTATGGTGGCCACCACCAGATCGATGATCAAAAACGGCAGGAACAAAAGAAATCCCATCTGAAAAGCCGTCTTCAGCTCGCTGGTCATGAAGGCCGGCACTAGCAAGGAAAATGGCGTCGCCTCGGGACTGGCGATGTCCTGCTTGCCGGATATGCGCGCGAAAAGCTCCAAATCGGTTTCCCGCGTCTGCTTGAGCATGAACTGGCGGAACGGAACCGCGGCGCGTTCGAGGGCTGCGCCCGGCGCCAGCTGTTCTTTCATATAAGGCTGCAGGGCCTGTTCGTTCACCTGCTCGAACACCGGCAGCATGGTAAACAGGGTCAGAAACAGCGAAATGCCGAGCAGTACCTGATTGTTGGGCGTCTGACCGGCGCCTAGTGCCTGCCGCAAGATCGCCAGGACGATCATGATGCGGGTAAACGAGGTCATGCTGAGCAACAGCGAGGGCAGCACGGTCAGCGCCGTCATCAGCGCCAGAACCTGTATCGTGACCGTGTAGGTCTGGCTGCCCTGGCCGTTGGCGGCCACGGTGAAAGCCTCGATGCCGGGAGCGCCTTGCGCCGAGGGAATCGACAACGCAAATAGAGCCGCGATCATCCCGAGAGACGTCAGAGCGAAGTACGGCCGACGGTTCATGATCGCCGCCCCGTCAACTCGTGCAAGCGTTCGGCGAACGAAGCCCCGGCCGACGGCATTCCGCTCTCGACCGGGATGATTTCCGAATTTTCCAGGATGCACAGGGTCTCGACCCGTCCTGGCGCTACCCCCAGCACCAGTTGTTTCCCACCTGCCTGCAACAACACGACCCGCTCCCGAGATCCCAGCGAAACCGCGGCCAACACGCGAAAGCTTCCCGGCGCGAGCCGGGAAAAGCTGCCGAATCGCCGCAGCAGCCAGGCCAGAGTGAAAATGACCGCCAATACCGCCAGCAATCCGGTCAGACTCTTCGCCATATCCACCGAAGGCAAGGCCTTGGGTACGGCGGAAGCGGTGTCGGCCAGCAGAACCGGCGACATCAGCGACGAAACCACCGCAAAGACATGGGCCTTCATTTCAGCTTTCTCACCCGCTCCGCGGGACTGATGACATCGGTGAGACGAATACCGAACTTGTCGTTCACCACCACCACTTCGCCGTGAGCGATCAGCGTGCCGTTCACCAGCACATCCATGGGTTCGCCCGCCAGCCGGTCCAGCTCGACGACCGAGCCCTGGGTCAGCTGCAACAAATTGCGGATGTTGATCTTAGTGCGCCCTATCTCCATCGCGATGGTCACCGGAACGTCCAGCAGCACATCCAGGTTGATGTCCTCGATTTTTGCCACGTCCGCCGCCGGCGGAGATCTCCCGAGATCTTCGAAGGTCGCGGGTTCGGGTCTCGGAGCCGCCGGCTGGCGGGGAGGCTCCGCCATTTTTTTGGCAGCCTCTTGCTGCTCCAGCAGGGCGGCGGCCCAATCGTCGGCTAGATCTTCGGATTCGTCGCCCCCGTCAGCGCCTTCGATCGATTCTTCCAATTCGTCGCTCATGCTCGTTCAACTCCGCTTCCCAATACCCCGATTAAGCGTTCTTTATCCCCGCTTGCGCGGCTGATCTTCTCCAGAATCTGCACTGCGTAATTGCCCCGCGAGATCCCGACCTTGCCGCGAAATACGGGGATGTCGTCGACGACGACCGTAATGGTCTCCGGCATTTCGATCGGAATCACGTCGCCGGCTCTCAACCGCAACATGTCCTCCAACGACAAGGTCTTTTCGACCAAGGTGCTGTGCATCTCGATTTCGGCATCCAGGATTTCCGCTTGCAGAGCCGTGCGCCAACGGTCGTCCGAATCATCGCTTCTATCCCCCTGAATACCGGCATCCAGAAGTTCCCTGATCGGCTCGATCATGGAATACGGCAGGGTAATGTGCAGATCGCCTCCCCCGCCTTCCACTTCGATATGTATGGTGGAGACCACGACGACCTCGGCGGGACTCACGATGTTGGCGAACTGCGGGTTCACTTCCGAACCCAGATACTCGAACTCGATCGGCATGACCGGCGCCCAGGCCTCTTTCATGTCCTTGAAAATCAGCTCGAGCAGCATCTGAATGACCCGCATCTCGGTCGGCGTGAACTCGCGTCCCTCGATCTTGTTGTAGAACTGACCGCTGCCGCCGAAAAAATTGTCCACGACGGTGAACACCAGGGTCGGCTCCATGACCATCAAACCACGCCCACGCAAGGGGTTGAGCCGGATGACGTTCAGATTGGTCGGAACGAACAGGCTGTGCACGTATTCCGAGAACTTCAGGACCTGAACGCCCAATACCGAAATCTCCGCGGAGCGCCGCAGCAAATTGAACAGACTGATGCGGAAATGACGGACGAAGCGGTCGTTGATCATCTCCAGAGTGGGCATCCGCCCGCGCACGATGCGGTCCTGACTGGTGAAGTCGTAGGTCCGTACCTCGCCGCTTCGAAAATCGATCTCCGATTCGGTTCCGATATCTCCGTCGTCGACGCCGTGCAGAAGCGCGTCGATTTCTTCCTGAGTCAAAAGATCATGAACGGCCATGGCTATTGCATGATGAATCCGGTGAAAAAAACCTCTTCGGCGCCTTCCTTGTGGCCCGTTTGCTTAGAAACTACCGCGTTGATTTCCTCGAGCAGCTTGCCCCTGAGCGCCTCTTTGCCTTCGGCCGTCTTGAGCCCCGCCGGCTCCTGGCCGCTCAGCAGCAAAAGCACGTTGTTGCGGATCATCGGCGAATGCTTTTTCACCGCGTCGATCACGGCTTGATTTTTCGAAGCGACGCTAAGGCCAACCTGGAGCAGGCGGGCATCCGGATTGCTCTTGAAATTGACCACGAAAGCCGGGTCGATAGCGAAATAGATCATCGGCAGCGCGAGTGCCCCGCCGTCACGGGATTCCGCAGCCGCCTCATTCTCGTTCTGCTTCGGTGGGAAGATCCCCCAAAAATAAAGCGCTGCGAACACGGCAAGGAGCGTTCCCAGCATCGCTCCGAGAACGATAAAAATAACGCTCTTGGATGACTTCTTCTTTTCTTCGCCTAAATCCAGTTTGTCTTGTTGCGCCATCGCGGTTTTCCAAAGTTTTCTGCTGCCTTCAGCAACAATGATGCCCACAAAAAAAGCTTAGCACCGACAAGGCATTAGCAAGCCCTGAACGCTTTTCGTCGCCCTACGGCAAGACAAAAGCCAGCAAGGCGCCAAAATTCGGACGCTTGGAAACGAAAGGAGGCTGATGGCTGAATGCTCCAAGAGCGAGATCAACCCCGGCAGCGCTACGGCCGATACGAGGAGCGAGCAACTGCGGCACGGGAACGGGTATTCAGATACAGAGCCAGAAAACGGGGATCGGCATAATCTGTATCAGCCGGCTAAGCCGATCCCTTAGGCATTATGAAATCGAGATTAGTAATCCATGCTTAATTGGTAAGCGTTCCGGTAATACTCGTGAATACATTTTGGCCGGTACAGGCATTGATCGTACCCTTTACAGTAAGGGTGCCGCCTGTAACGCCACTGAACGTTCCAGTATTTCCGGGAGCGGTAATTGGCCCCACCGTGAGCACGGGCGCCTTGACATACATGATTTCCGTGACCGCCCATTTACAAGGATATGCTACCGGAGAAAAGCTGACAGGCGTATCGCCATCGGTGCTCAACCGCGACAGTTCCGAACCCGACGAATCGGTACACGTGATGACATGGCGAAGATGGCCGGGCACCACGAGAGGCTGTCCTGTCGGAAGCATGACGGGCGCTCCGGAGCCGTCCGTAAAAACCTGTAGATCGTATCCTTTCCCCAAGACGGCGCATACCAACGTAGTCTTGTTATCTACTTTTACGGCCATTTCTCCGAGCTGGGTATCTCCCTCGTAATTCGGCGCTATCGCCGGCCAATCGATATCGTCATTTCCCAAATCGTCGTAATGAATCGAGGCTTCCATAACCGTTTGAGTGCGCCCTACTCCCGATTTGATCACGATATCCGCAGAAGCAGAGGCCGAAAAGATCATCCCGGTAGCGACGCAAACGGTAATTACAGACGGTTTCTTAAACATTATTGTTTCCTTGTAATTGATGAACAAACTAAAGCGCGACTGAACTCCCAAAGCGTGTTGTTCCTCCGCCACATGAAGATAGCAGGTTAAATTGGCCTCAGCCATTACAAAGACTTACCTAATCCGGGCGGGGCGACGTTCGCGCAGGCCGACAGCCGGTCCAAAACCGGAATACATTGTCAAAGGACCTCCATGCAAGGCAGAATTGGGCGGACAAGCCAAATCATTGAGAATGAATCTGAAAATAAGAAATCTCGATTAATAAATTCTAAAACTCATCCACCCAAGAGGAAGACCCCATGGATAGCAAGATTCATCATCGTGTCGTAGTGATCGGCGGCGGCGCCGCCGGGCTCGGCATCGCCGCCCGTCTGCTGCATGCCGGGATAACGGATGTCGCCATCATCGAGCCGTCCGAGAAGCATTATTACCAGCCCTTCTGGACGTTCGTCGGAGGCGGCGTCGTCACTCGCGAGCAGTCGGTCAAACCGATGGCCGAGTTGATCCCCAAAGGCGCCACCTGGATACGCGATGCCGCCGCGGAGTTCGATCCCGCCAATAATTCGCTGAAAACCGAGGGCGGCAAGGAAATCGGCTACGACTACCTGGTCGTCTGTCCGGGGCTACAGATCGACTGGGACAAGATCCCGGGCGTAAAGGAAGCGGTAGGCAAGGACGGGGTGTGCAGCAATTACAGCTACGACACCGTGAACACCACCTGGGAAAACATCCGGAACTTCAAGGGCGGCAACGCCGTGTTCACTTTTCCGCCGCCGCCCATCAAATGCGCCGGCGCACCGCAGAAAATCATGTATTTGGCGGAGGATTATTTCCGCAAGCACGGCCTGCGTGACAAATCCCGCGTCGTCTACTACTGCGCCACGCCCACCATCTTCAGCGCGCCCAAATACGCCGCCAGCCTGATGGAACAGGTGGTGAAACCGCGCAATATCGAAGTTCATTTCAAGCACAATCTGGTGGAACTGCGCCCGGCGTCGAAAGAGGCCGTGTTCAAGAATCTCGATACCGGAGAGAACGTCGTTCAGCCCTACGACATGATCCACGTGGTTCCGCCCATGAGCGCTCCCGACTTCCTAAAGAAAAGTCCGCTCGGGAACGAAGGCGGGTGGGTGGACGTAAATAAGGACACCTTGCAGCACGTCCGCTACCCCAACGTGTTCAGCCTGGGCGATGCCAGCAGCCTGCCCACGTCCAAGACGGCGGCGGCAGTCCGGGCGCAAAGCCCGATCCTGACCGCGAATCTCCTGTCGGTCATGAACGGCGGACAGCCGGTAGCCAAATACGACGGCTATACTTCGTGCCCGCTGATCACCGGTTACGGCAAGCTGATCCTGGCCGAATTCGACTACGACCTGAAGCCCAAGGAAACCTTTCCTTTCGACCAGGGCAAGGAGCGCTACAGCATGTATCTGTTGAAGCGTTACATCATCCCGGTGATTTACTGGCAAGGTCTGGTCAAGGGTTATCAATGGCCTCACTTGGGCAAGGCGTAAACCCACCGCAGCGGTAAGCCGTACACGACAGGAAAAGGCCCGTTCGACGAGGCTTCGAACGGGCCTTTTTTCTGCCATGCGAAGTGTTGATCGAGCGACTACAAGAACGAAGCGACTGCCCGTGCTCCACCTCAACCAATCCGACAAGCTGGAATTCCTCGCCGAACTCTTGACGGCGGACAGCACACCGCCGGCCTCCCCCTTCGAACCGGAAATCGTCATCGTTCAAAGCCTTGGCATGGGACGCTGGCTGTCCCTGCGCCTTGCGGACAATCTCGGCATCTGCGCCAACGTCCGTTTTCTGCTGCCGGCCTCGTTCATCTGGGACCTGCTTCGGCAATTCCTCGGCGAACTCCCGAGGCGTTCGGCATTCTCTTCCGAGGTACTCACCTTCCGCATCTTCGACTGGCTGGGGAGAACCGCAAATCTGGAGCGAACTCCGCGCCTGTCCGGGTATCTCCAAAACGGAGACGAACTCCGCCGGTTCCAACTCGCTAAGCGGATCGCCGATCTGTTCGATCAATATCTGATGTACCGGGCCGACTGGATAGCCGCCTGGGAACGCGGCGAAACGCTCGCCTTGGACGGCGACGAGGACTGGCAAGCCCTATTGTGGCGCGACCTGAGCATGGGGGAAGCTGCGCCCCATCGCGCCCGTTTCATGAACGAACTGCTGACGGCGCTCGAATCCGACTCGGCGGCCGATCGGCTTCCGCGGCGCATCGCCATCTTCGGCGTTTCCTCGCTGCCGCCGGCCTTTCTGTACGTGCTGAATGCGCTCGCCAGGCATACCGAGATCAATCTATACGCGCTCAATCCCTGCCGCGAATACTGGGGCGAAATCCGGGATGAACGGGAAATCGGCCGCGTGGCCGGAGAACGCTCGCCGGAAGATCTGTACCTGGAAGTGGGGCATCCCTTGCTGGCATCGCTAGGGAAACAAGGCCGCGAATTTTTCGATTCCGTGGCCGAGCATTCCGAGCTGCACAGCTTGTTTCGGGCGGAACCGCCGCGCGATTCGCTGCTGCACATACTCCAGGCCGACATCCTGGAACTGATCGACCGCCGCAGCGCCGGGCGCTTGGCCGTACGGCCGGACGACCGCTCGCTGCAAGTCCATGCCTGCCACAGTCCGATGCGCGAAGTCGAAGTCCTGCGCGATCAGCTTCTGGCGCTGTTCGACCTCGATCCTGAATTGAAACCGAGCGACGTGGCCGTGCTGACGCCGGACATCGAGCAATACACGCCTTACATCGAAGCAGTATTCGCCGAAAGCCACGATGCGCCGCAAATCCCCTTCAGCATCGCCGACCGCGGTTTGACCCACGAACAGCCGCTCCTGGAGACTTTTCTCGCGCTGCTCGATTTGCCGGAGAGCCGATTCGCGGCGGACACGACGCTCGGCTTTTTGGAGCAACCCGCCATACAGCGCCGTTTCCGGCTGTGCGAAGACGATCTTCCCATGATCCATCACTGGGCGCGGTCGGTCGGCACCCGCTGGGGGCGGGACGGGACCCACAAGACCGAATACCGGTTGCCGGACGTTCCTCGCCACACTTGGCGCGACGGCCTGAAGCGCCTGATGCTGGGCTATGCCCTGCCGCAGGAACTGGCGGGCGACGGCTTTCCGCTGTTCGCCGAAACCCTGCCTTACGACGACATCGAAGGCAGCCGGGTCTTGATCCTGGAGCGGTTCGCGGAATTTCTGGAAACCCTGTTCGAATGGGCAGACCGGTTCAAGGCGAAGCAGCCCGTGACGGAGTGGGTCGAGCGCTTGAACAGCTTCATCGACCGGCTGTTCGATCCGCGGGACGAGGACGAAACGCTACTGCTCCAGCTGCGCGGCACCCTCGATCTGCTGCGGGAACTCTCGGAACAAGCCGGCTTCCGCGAGCCGGTCGGGATACGGGTGATCAAGCGCTGGCTCGCCGACCGCCTGTGTCAGCCATCGAGCGCCGGCGGCTTTTTGACCGGCGCGGTCACCTTCTGCGCGATGGTGCCGATGCGCAGCCTGCCGTTCAAGGTCATCGCCGTGCTCGGCCTGAACCACGACAGCTTTCCGCGTCAGCGCCATCCCCCCGACTTCGACCTGATGGCGAAGCATCCCCGCCGGGGAGACCGTTCCCGCCGGCTGGACGACCGCTATCTCTTCCTGGAAACGCTGCTGTCGGCGCGCGAGGTGCTTTATCTCAGCTATGTGGGCCGCAGCGTTCGCGATAATACCGAGTTGCCGCCCTCCCCGCTGGTGTCCGAGCTCATCGACGTCGCGAAACAAAGCTGCGAGCTGGCCGAAGGCGACATCGAGTCCCATCTCGTTACCCAGCACCCGCTGCAACCGTTCGATCCCGGCTACTTCAAGGACGACGCAAGGTTGCCGGGCTATTCGTCGACCTGGCTTGCCGCGGCCCGCCTGATCGGACGAGGCGACCAGGAGCCCGCACCCTTGTTTTCCGGCCCTCTACCGGAACCCGAAGAGGAATGGCGCACGGTCGATCCGGAAGGCCTTGCTTATTTCTTCAGCAACCCCGCCCGTTATCTTCTGCGTCGGCGGCTGAACCTGGTTCTGGAAGACGCCGCAACGGAGTTCGAAGTGCGCGAACCGTTTGCGCTCGATTACCGAACGAGAAACCAGGTCCGCCAGAACCTCCTGAACGCCTTGGCGCTGGACCGAGAACCGCACAGCGCGCTGCTGCTCGCCGACGCCCAGGGCCTTTTGCCCCACGGCCGCTTCGGCGAAGCGCTGCACGGCAAGGAGCAACGGTTGGTCGAAAGCTTCGCCGTCAAACTGCTCCCGGAGCTCGTCAAACCCCGCTTCGAGCCGATGCCGGTGGATTTCGAAGCGAACGGCCTGCGCCTCATCGGCTCCCTCGCCGAAGTCGGCACTAGCGGCCTGACCGACTACAGCTTCGAAGAGCCGAGCCCCCGCCAGCTCTTCGACCTCTGGCTCCGGCACCTGATGCTTTGCCTGATCGCCCCGAAAAACGTGACGCCGCAATCCATCCTGCACACGCCCAAGCAAACCCTCACATTCCATGCGGTCCACGATCCCGAAAACGAACTCGTGAAACTATTGAACGCCTACTGGCAGGGACTATCCGCCCCGCTGCCCTTCTTTCCCAAGGCCAGTCATGCCTACGCCCGCTGCATACACGATCCGCCGGCCAGACTTGGCGGCGATCCGGAGGCTATCCGGTTCAACGCCCTGAGACAGGCGCAGAGTATTTGGGAGGGTTCGGAATTCCAGTCCGGCGAAAGCGTGAATTCCTATTACCAGACGGTTTACCGGGGCAGCGATCCGTTGGATGAAAGATTCGAGGTATTGGCCGTTGAGCTTATGAGCCCGATGTTGGCTTCGTTGACGAAGGATGCGTCGCGATGATCGTCGATGAGATACCCGAGTCTTGGGGTATACGATGTCCATGTATCGAAGAAAAGCCTAATGAATATCGATTCCTTTCCGATGTTACCGTGGGTCAAGAAAGAAATATCAGTTTTAGCCATCACAATTGACGCAAAGCAAGACGTTGGATATTGTCCGATTCCGGATTAGATCTCGTTTTTGAGGTCGACTTTTAGTTAGGCGCAAAAAAGTGACAAGCAATGGATAAGAGATATCAAATCTTCGTCAGTTCAACGTACGCAGACCTAAGAGAAGAAAGGCAGCATGTCCTTCAGGCGTTGATGGAAATGGATTGCATACCTGCGGGAATGGAATTATTTCCAGCAGCAGATGAAGAGGAGTGGGAATTCATCAAAAAAGTGATAGATGACTGCGATTACTACCTGTTAATCATTGGTGGTCGATATGGCTCGACCACCTCCGACGGTATCAGCTATACCGAAAAAGAGTTTGACTATGCGGTAGGTAAGGGGTTAAAGGTTGTAGCTCTACTGCACGGCGCTCCCGACGACATCCCATTCGGCAAGTCTGAGCAAGATCCTGTGCTCAGAGAAAAATTACTCGGATTCAAAGACAAAGTCATGACTGGGAGGCTCGTCAAATTCTGGAAAAGTGCGGAAGAATTACCGGGGCTGGTTGCGCTTAGTCTAACTAAGACAATCAAAACCCATCCGGCTGTTGGCTGGGTTCGGGCTAGCAACGTTGCGAGCGAGAACATTCTTTCAGAAATAAATGAATTAAGAAAACTAAATTCTCAACAACGAGAAAAGATTCTTGAATTAGAAAAGAAGGCCAACAATCAGCCACTGATTGATGGCATTGCCGATATAGATTCAAGTTTTACCGTTCATGGCGGATGGGAAGTTCATCGATCGGGTTATACGCCTCGTAAATACGATTTTGCGTGCACAATAAGCTGGCGTGAGATGTTCGCGCTTATAGCGCCATACTTGATCGAGCATCCGAATGACGCAGCGGTGAAGCTAAGGTTGGCAAGATTGTTAAAAGAGCGCGAGGCCGGCAGTGATAGTGGCAGCTCAATATCCATCAATGACCAAGAGTTCAAAACTATAACAATCCAGTTCAAAGCGTATGGGTTGGTGAAGACGGTATATACACAAACTACAAAGGGTGGAATGGCCTTATTCTGGTCGTTAACACCAAAAGGCGAACAGCTAATGACTGAATCGCGTGTGGTAAGAGGAGGCGCCTGACAAGGCGCTCGTTCGGACGCAAATTACAAATCAGCGGGGTCAGTTCTCACATTCAAACATATTGGAATGTGAGAACTGACCCTACTAGACGCTAGACGTAGACGTAGGCACATCCTACGAACTGCCGCTGAACAATCAGTCACCGCACAAATGATCTAATCTTGTTTTCAACCGGACGCGGACGGCGCCGACCAAGGCTTGGATTTCATGCCGGTAGCGGCCATTTTGCCGGCGGATGCGCTGGAAACTCGGATAATTACAAATGCCCGATCGGGCGGAAAAATCGAGGTGAACTCATGAGATTGCCATTGGGGATTTCGTTTTTGTTTTTGGCGGTTCCGGCCCTCTTTGCCGGGACGGTGCAAGCCGAGAAAACCGATTTGGCCGGTTCCGCCGACCATGCCCTGGTCGGACGTTACGAGGGGTCGGTCGTCACGTTTTACGAAACGAAAGCCTACGAAGAATTGAAGCTGCCGTTCAAACCGTTGGAGCGTGGCCAAAAAGACAAGTCCGAGGCATGGCAGATCGGCGTGTCCGGGAAGCTCACTTCGATTCGATATGAAGGCCCCGCGGATCGCTCGATCCTGGAGGTCATGCGCAACTACGAGGCGGCATTGCGCTCGAAGGGATTCACGATTCGTTTCTTCTGCAAGGGCGCGAAGGAATGTTCGCCCGGCGGATCGGTCCCAACCTTCTGGGAAGCCGGGAACGGCCAGATCGGCATGCCGACGACCTGGGATACCACTGTCTATTTGCTGGCGGAGCGGGATGCGCCGGAAGGCCGGGTTACCGTCGGGATGCTCGGGGTCGAGACCAAGGCGACCAAATCCCGGCCTCTGACGCCGCATGTTGCCGTGACGGTCGTCGAATCGAAGCCGATGGAGGCCGACAAGATCGCGCTGGTCAAGGCCAGCGAAATGCAGCAGGCGCTGGAGCGCGACGGCCGGATCGCGATCTACGGCATCTACTTCGATTTCGACAAGGCGGAGATCAAGCCGGAATCGGAACCGCAAATCGCGCAATTGGCGGCGCTTCTGAAAGAAAACCCTAAGTTAAAGGTCCTCATCGTCGGACACACGGACGGCAAGGGCGCGTTCGACTACAATCTCTCGCTGTCCCAGAAACGAGCCCAGACCGTGGCAGACACTCTGGTGTCGGCCCATGGCATCGCTCGCGACCGCCTGACACCCGCGGGCGCCGGCATGATAGCGCCTGTCGCTTCGAACAAAACGGAAGAAGGGCGCGCGAAAAACCGGCGCGTCGAGATCGTCGAACACTACTCCGGCGGTTAAAGGCAAATACTACCCTCCTTCCACACGGCGTCAGCTTTCCCGGTCGTCTTGGGGACACCAAGACGACCCTTCTAATCGCAAACGGTTGCTTTAGAGCGTTTTCATCTCGCTCGTCCGGCAAAACAGGCTTGGCGGAAGTCGTTGGCGACTTCGGCTCGGGTGAATGGATTCAAGCACTCGTAGGTCGGCAATCCTTTGCCGACGAAGACGTTAGCCCAACGGCGGCGTCGGGAAGGGTCGCGACTAAAGCGACCGTTTGCGATTGGGAGGGATTCCCGACCTACTCGCCAGTGCCCATACAGTAGGTATGAAAATGCTCTAGCCTGGATATTTCATGAAAGGAGGGGTGGCGGAATCGAAAAGCCCTTAAAATTCAACTGCTGACATCGAATTTGTGAGGAGATTCCGCCGTGACACATTGTACCGGACAAATCGAGCTGTTTG